>OGJY01000159.1_pt1 | contig 93138 bp, 71 predicted proteins | sample 1572231 | NCBI WGS metagenome assembly OGJY01 (sample SAMEA2582121, study PRJEB24529) | metagenome | biome: Human gut stool | place: China | collected 2011
TTTGTTAACCTTAAATCTAATACTATGAAAAACACATTGCAAAGATACGGACTTTAGGGATATCTCCAAATTTTCAGGGGCAAACGGAGAGTTTTATAACATGGTTTAATAGAATTATGGAAGTCGTTAACTACCCGACATCCCAATGTTAACAATTAACATAACACAGACTGCATATTTAAGAAATACATCAGCCTCATTCATCTTTCTCACTTTCTACCTCCAACTCCTTAATTTCTTTATTCAGGAAGACAGAGAGAATCGTTCTCAAAACAACTATCCCTCCTAAAATGCCCAATTCGTTCAGAGTAGGTTCCAATACAGTCTTTAGTATATCCGATGCTATGAGGAATTCAAGTCCCAACAATAAGTAAGTTCCGAAGGTAGCACGCAACCTCCGGATATTGGTCGTTGAATATTTACCTGTAAATCTCTTGAATTCATTGCTAAGAAAGGATATGATGCCAATTAGTGCTCCGTAGGTGACAATGAGAAGACTTGTCACACTGATTATCGTTGCCAGTGTATTTAAGAAGGTAGTAAGCATGTCAATTGTCTTTTTTTAATATAACATTACGGTTCACTTAAATGTTTAAACTTCTATATGTTCTTTATACTCTTGTTATTTCTGAGAAGCTACACCACAACCTGATTTCAATCAAATTGGGGCTTATGCTTTAAAAAAGTCCTCCCTATGGGACAAAAAGACATCAATCTGAATAATATTCCATTCGGAGAAAGTAAGATTTCGCCTACTTTTGCACAAAACATAGCATAAAGTAATAGGAAAATGAATAGACACACTTTTTGCAGCTACTTGATTTTGGGAGTTGCATTCGTATTCTGTCTGCCGATGCAAGCCCAGAACAAGGTGGCTGCACCCATGAAGGACGTCAACCAGGTAATTGACAATACACTGGATAGTTTGAACAAAGCACGGACAGCACGTCCGATAGCCGGTTCCAGCCGCAAAGGCAATAATCCGGTTTTGTTTTTAGTAGGCAACTCCACCATGCGCACCGGTACCCTGGGCAACGGTAACAATGGTCAATGGGGTTGGGGATATTATGCCGGAGACCACTTTGACCAGAACCGGATAACGGTAGAAAACCATGCGTTGGGCGGAACAAGCAGCCGCACGTTCTACAAGCATCTATGGCCGGATGTCATCAAAGGAGTGCGCCCGGGCGACTGGGTGATTATCGAATTGGGACACAACGACAATGGTCCTTACGATAGCGGACGTGCACGCGCCTCCATTCCCGGAATTGGCAAAGACAGCCTGAACGTAACCATTCAGGAAACCGGAGTAAAAGAAACGGTATACAGCTATGGCGAGTACATGCGCCGTTTTGTGCAGGAAGTGAAAGCGAAAGGCGCCCACCCCATCCTGTTCTCACTGACGCCCCGCAATGCCTGGGAAGATAAAGACAGCACGATTGTGACACGTGTCAACAAGACATTCGGGCTATGGGCAAAGCAAATAGCCGAAGAACAACAAGTGCCCTTTATCGACCTGAACGACATCACCGCCCGTAAGTTCGAGAAATTCGGCAAAGAGAAGGTGAAATATATGTTCTATCTGGACCGCATCCACACCAGTGCTTTCGGTGCTAAAGTGAACGCAGCGTCCGCCGCCGAAGGTATTCGGGAGTGCGCAGGCCTGGAACTGGCAAACTATCTGAAACCGGTGGAGAAAGACACGCTCACCGGTGCTAGCCGAAAAGAAGGTTGTCCGGTAGTGTTCACCATCGGAGACAGCACGGTGAAGAATAAAGATAACGATAAAGACGGCATGTGGGGCTGGGGCAGCGTGATAGCTGGCGAGTTCAACCTGAAAAAGGTGACTGTTGAAAATCATGCCATGGCAGGACGCAGCGCACGCACATTCTTGGACGAAGGCCGTTGGGACAAGGTTTATGATGCCCTGCAACCGGGTGATTTCGTACTTATCCAGTTTGGACATAATGACGGAGGAGACATCAACGTAGGCAAAGCGCGCGGCGAACTGCACGGTTCGGGAAACGAAAGCAAGGTTTTCCTGATGGAAAAAACAGGAAAATATCAGGTGGTATATAGCTTCGGCTGGTATTTGCGCAAGTTCATTATGGATGCACAGGAAAAAGGGGCCATCCCCATCGTACTGAGCCACACACCCCGCAACAAGTGGAAAGACGGGGAAATTGAACGCAATACGAACAGTTATGGCAAGTGGACGCGCGAGGCGGCAGAAATGACCGGTGCCTACTTCATTGATTTGAATAAACTATCAGCAGATAAGCTACAGAAAATGGGCCCCAAGAAGACACCCGCTTTCTACAACACCGACCACACGCACACCTCACTAAAGGGTGCACGCATGAATGCCCGGAGTATTGCAGAAGGGATAAAGGCTACTGATTGCCCGTTGAAGAAGTACTTGAAGTAAGCAAGGCCTCCACCACTGAGGCATCTACTTTGAAAGCCGTTCCATGACGTGTTCCTTTCGGGAAAGAAACCCGGTCGGACACGTCTTCCCATGTTTTCCCGTCGTCCAATGAGCGGACCGCGCCATAACGATGGTCGCGATATTTATCGAAGTAAACGTAAAGCGCATCATCTACATAGAGCGGAGCGGGACCTTCCGCCCAGTAATCACCGGTGATGGGAGCAGATACTTCAACCGGAAATCCATCCCTGATATTCTTTGTACGCGTAATCCGCAGGTTCTTTTCCGGCGGATTGGAGTTTTCATTCTTCACTACCATAATCAGCTCGTCGCTCTTGGGCACCTTCACAATAGCGGCGTCAATGACGCTGAAATCAGGATTGAAGAACATCTTGGTTTCGGAGAAAGTACGAAAATCCTTTGTAGTCACACAGTACATGCGATGGTTCAAACCCTTCTCACTCTCACTGGTAGCCACTTCTTTGTGGCGGCCGGGGATGGTGGTGGCCCAGAAGATATAATAAGTTTGCGACGGTTCATCGTAGAAAAGTTCGGGTGCCCAGCAATTATGCGCGGTAGGTTCGTGCATCATGACGGGAATGGCTTGTTGCTCGCTCCAGTGAACCAAGTCGCGGGAGGAAGCATAGCCGATGATGCGGTCCGTCCAACTGGAAGTCCACACCATGTGGAAGGTTCCGTCGGGCGACTGGCAGATGCTGGGGTCGCGCATCAGTTTGTCTTTCCCCACTGCGGGAGTCAAGAAAGAGCGTCCTTCGTTCAGTGGCGTCCAGGTCAGGCCGTCATAACTGTAGGCCAGATGCAGGCCGTCTTCACTGTTACCGGTAAAGTAAGAAAAAAGATAAGCGGGTTTTCCGGCAAAGGCGGTCAACGCCAGGCAAAGGGTCAGCGCCAGGCAGGTTATTCTTCTTTTCATGGGTTCATCAAGGTTAAAAAGTTTGCTTTGCAAATATACCATATCTCCGGGACATACCCAAGCCTCGGGGAAATGCTAAAATAGAAAGGACATGGTTAATTATTCGAAAAGGAGGACTTCATAAGATAAATAATCACTTCTTTTGTTCCCACCAAAAACAAAAACAGCCCCTTACATGAGTAATAAGATAGATATGAAAACGCTTGAAGCCTTGCAACAGGGATGTCACAAGGCATTTGAAGGCGTTTTTCTGGCTTATTACGGTAAAGTGAAGGCGTTTATATACGGATACGTCAAGTCCGAACCGGATGCCGAGGAGTTGGCAGAAGATTTATTTGTAAATCTTTGGGTGAAACACCGGGATATAGACAATACCAAATCGTTCGATGCTTTTCTGCATACGATGGCAAGGAATTCGGCAATCAACTTTTTGAAGCGTAAATATGTGCAGGAGGCTTATCTGAGCACAATTCAGGGGCAGGAATACGGTTCTACTTCCGAGGAGGAACTGATAGCGAAAGAGTTGGGGTTGCTGATTGACGAGACGGTGGAAAACATGCCGGAGCAACGACGGAAGATTTATGCATTGAGCCGGAACGAGGGATTGAGCAATGAAGAAATAGCCGAACGGCTGCATACAACCAAAAGAAATGTGGAAAGCCAGTTGAGCCTTGCCTTGAAAGAGATACGGAAAACAATCTCGTGTTTCTTCGTCGTATTTTTATAAAATCCTGACAGTATTCTATTCGAGAATGGATGCAAGTAGGACATTGATGGGGTATGTCCGGAACAGAGACGGGGTGAGTGTAGGAGTGAGTATAGAATCAATGCCGATGATGGGTAGAATCAATGCCAATGATTCCTACCATCAATGCCAATGATTGGTATCATCAATACGGATGATGATAGGCTCAGCCCTAATGACATCACAGATGACGGCCAGACTGTGTATAGCTGAGTTCATTACCATGTACTTATGAACAAAACCTTCATGAATAACCTCTCTTGAAAAAAATATCAGTTTTCTTATTGAGCTTTCCGCATCTCAACTGTATATATACCAAAAGGCAGTAAAAATGGAAGCAAACTCTATTGTTAGAATCATACGAAAATATTTGTCGGGACGTTTCTCGCCTGAAACAGAGGAAAAGGTTCAGAGATGGATTATCAAAGACAAGTACCCAGAGGAAAAAGAGAAAGCCTCACTCGCCTATTGGAACGAAGTAGAAGCGAAATCCGATCCGGACACTTACCTCGCCTTGGAACGGGTGAACAAAAGAATCGGTCATCAAAAGATGCGCCCCCTCCCCTTGCGTCAAAAAATCAGCCGCATCGCAGCCGTACTCATTCCGCTATTCATCCTAGCAGGAGGCTATCTTTACCATACCTCCACCCGAAATCATCTGATTGAGATTTCAGCAGCATACGGTGAAAAGAAGCACCTCCTCCTGCCCGACAGCTCCGAAATATGGCTGAATGCCGGAACCGTTATCAAATACCCCAAACGGTTTTCTGACTCCCAACGCACCGTGCACCTCAACGGCGAAGCCTACTTCTCCGTCAAAAAAGATGCCGCCCACCCGTTCATTGTAAATACTCCGCAGCTCTCCGTCAAAGTATTGGGAACCAAATTCAACGTAAAGGCTTATGCGGACGATAATTCAGTGACTACCACCCTGACAAGCGGCAAGGTAGAAGTCACCTCCCCCGCCCAGGCTTCCCAGATATTGAAACCCAACGAACAACTGACCTATGACAAGCGCACCTCCAGCATCAGCATCATGGAAATCCCCGCCAATGACACCGAGGGCTGGATCACCGGAAAGCTAATATTCACCCATGCACCTTTCACCGAAATTATCCGGACACTGGAAAGGCGGTACAACGTAACGTTCACCACCTCCGTCAATATCCCCGCCTCCAAGCGCTACACCGTCAGGTTCCTGAAAAACGAGACTCTGGACGAGATATTAACCGTACTGAAAGAAATGATTGGCTTCCGCTACCAGCAGAAGGGCAACGAAATAGAATTAAGTAATAACCCATAAACCCCAGCAGCCTATGAAGAAAAAAGGAACCGGATTGTAGTTTGAGACCCTCAACCCGGTTCTGAGATGTTAATCCTTTTTATTTTTTCAAACTAACAATAAAGTATTAACCCTACAAAGATAATGCAAATTGAGTGCAGAACTTTCATGCTTGCATGAGAAAGTTATGCCGGAATGCAGCTTATCTTATAAAAATGTACAATAATGAATCGAATAAGCATTAATAAGCAAATAAACAAAAACATTATTTTCCTACTCTTCACCCTTCTCTCCCTCGCCGCCACCGCGCAGGATGAAGGGAAAAGAATCACCATACAGAATAAAAACAGTTCACTGAAAGAAGCCTTTGCCCAGATAGAACTGCAAACCGGCTACAGCGTGGCCTACGAACTATCCGCCTTAGACGTAAAAAAACAACTCTCTCTTTCCTTCAAGAACCTGAGCATAGACAAAGCATTATCCCAAATCCTGAAAGGTACCCGCTATACCTACAAAATAACAGGCTACCACATCATCATCACCCCGGTGGACGAGCAACAACCGCCTGCCAAAGAAAAGACACAAAAACTAACTCAAACCATAAGAGGCGTCGTTATCGACTCCAAAACCAACATGCCGATAGAATTTGTCACCGTAAGAATCATGGGTAGCGGTTCGCTGGGCACCACTACCGATAGTTTAGGCCAATTCCGGATAGACCACGTTCCGGTGGGGCGCTGCAACCTGCAAGCATCTTTTGTGGGCTACAACGCAAGCATCCTCAACGAAATCCCCGTGACTTCCTCCAAAGAAGTGTACCTTGAAATCCCACTCGACGAGAACGTTCACTCATTGGACGAGGTCGTCATACACCCCGAAGTCCGTAAAGACAAGCCCCTGAACACCATGGCCATCACCGGCGGACGCATGATTAGCATGGAAGAAGCCGGCCGCTTTGCCAACGGTTTCGACGACCCCGCCCGACTGACCACCGCATTTGCAGGCGTGGCAGGCAGCGTCGGGACAAACGCGATAGCCATCAGAGGAAACTCCCCCCCAGTTCACGCAGTGGAGGCTGGAAGGTGTCGAAATACCCAATCCCACCCACTTTGCCGACGTCTCCGGCCTGGGCGGCGGCTTCCTGTCCGCCCTGAGCACACAGGTTGTGGGCAACTCCGATTTCTACAACGGCGCTTTCCCTGCCGAATACAGCAATGCCTTATCAGGCGTTTTCGACATGCACATCCGCAACGGAAACAATCAGAAGTATGAGCATACCTTCCAGTTAGGAATTATGGGTATCGATCTGGCATCCGAAGGTCCCCTCAGCAAGAAGCAAGGCAGTTCCTACATCTTCAATTACCGCTTCTCCACCACTTCCTTGGCTACCGGAAACGATATAAACATGAAATACCAGGACCTTGCCTTCAAGCTGAACTTCCCGACAAAGAGAGCCGGTACTTTTTCCCTATGGGGAATCGGTCTGATAGACCGCAACAAGCCCGAAGCCGAGGAACGGGAGGAATGGGAAACACAAGCCGACCGCCAGTCAGGCGAAACCACCCTGGACAAAGCCGCCGCAGGCATGACTCACAAATATCTCATCAATGAAGATACTTATATCCGTTCGTCACTCGCCGCCACCTATTCACAAGACCACACGATAGCCAATCAGCAGACGGAAGATGACCGGATAATCCCCGTAGGAAACATCCGGAATTCCAAATGGGACGTTGTTTTCAACTCTTATCTGAACAAGAAATTCAGCCCCAACCACGTGAACAGGACGGGCATCACCCTCACGGGACTGAAATATGACCTGGACTATAAAGTCAGCCCCAACTTCGGACTGGACATCCCTATGGAACAAATCTCAAAAGGCAACGGAGAAAGCGCCGTACTCTCGGCATACAGCAGTTCTGTCATCAATTTAAGCAGTCGTCTCACCGCCAGTCTGGGCCTCACCGCCCAATACTTCACCCTCAACAAGAACTGGTCCGTAGAGCCCCGGGTAGCCATCAAATGGTCTTTCCTTCCGAAGCACTCCCTGGCAGCAGCCTACGGACTGCACAGCCGCCGGGAGAAACTGGATTATTACTTCGTGGAACGCACCGTCAACGGCAAGACCGAATCCAACAAATATCTGGATTTTGCCAAAGCCCATCACTTCGGACTTACATATGACTGGAACATCAACCCGTACATGCACCTGAAGATAGAGCCCTATTACCAATATCTGTTCCGCATCCCCATCGAAGAGCATTCTTCCTTTTCCATCATCAACCACCAGGACTTCTATCTGGAAAGGATACTCAAGAACAAAGGTTCCGGCAGAAACTATGGTATCGACATCACTCTGGAGCAATACATGAAAGACGGCTTCTATTATATGATAACAGCTTCCCTATTCAAATCCCGCTATAAAGGAGGAGACAACATCTGGCGCAATACGCGACTGGACAAGAATTACCTGCTGAACGTCCTTGCCGGAAAAGAATGGATGGTGGGCCGGCTGAAACAGAATGTACTCAGCCTCAACGGACGCATCTACTTCCAGGGAGGCGACCGCTACACCCCGGTAGACAGAAAACAAAGCATGATAGAGCATGACATCGTATTCGACGAAACGAAAGCATACAGCGAAAAGTTCTCCCCAACCATCAACGGGGATATTTCTTTCAGCTACCGGATTAACAAGAAAAAGGTGTCGCACGAGTTTGCCATCAAGCTGCTGAACGTAGGCATGCGCACCGGAATGCATTTCTATGAATATAATGAGAAGACCAACAAAATCAAGAAAGTGGATGGCACAGGCTTAATCCCCAATATAAGCTATAAAATATATTTTTAATGACAAAGAGCACTCCATCACTGGCTATACAACGCACAAAAGTTGTATATAATACCCATATTAACCCCTTAAAAATTGTATATTAACCAAATTAACAACAGAAAAGAACTATCTTCGCAGCCTATTGCTCAATATATGATATTTTTAAATGACTGATACGCAGAATCATAATTTCCATTCACCGGAAGAGTTGTTGGCCCGGCTTGAGAAAAATGAACAACGGCTCACGGCTGCAAAACAAAAGGCTGCAAAAGCCATGACAGATCGGAAGATTGTTTTAGATAACCTGAACATCGGCATGGTCTATCTGAACAAAGAATTCGTAGTACAGTGGGAATCACTGAATCTCTATTCCCACATCATTGGAGAAGATACCTACAAAGAAGGGAAACTGTGCTATCAGACAGTATTCCACCGGGACACCCCCTGCGAGAATTGTCCGGTGAAAAGGATATTCGAGTCAAAGTCGCAAGAATATCACTCACTGGAACGCAGCGGGCGCATCCTGGAAGTGACAGCCAACCCTGTATTCAACGAAGATAATGAAATAGAGGGAGGCGTACTGAAACTGGAAGATATAACGGAACGCATCAAGCAGGAAAAAGAGATTGCCCGCCTGAATATCCTGATGGATGCTATTCTCAATAACATTCCGGTATATCTTTTTGTGAAAGACCCCAATAATGATTTCCGGTATGTGTATTGGAACAAGGCATTGGTCAGCGGCACCGGAATAACGGCAGCCAAAGTGCTGGGACGCAAAGATGAAGAAATATTCAGTGACTCGCTGGACGTGGAAAGGTTTTCAAAGAACGATAAAACATTGATGGACACCCGGGAGGAACTGCATGTTGTAGAAAAGTTCACTACGACAAATGGCGAAAAACGCGTGGCCAGCTCCATCAAGACGCTCATTCCATCGAGTACCGGAGGCCTGCCGCTTATCCTCGGCATTTCCTGGGACATCACGGAATTAAAAAAAACGGAACAGGAATTAATCATTGCCAAAGAAAAAGCAGAAGAAAGCAACCGCCTCAAAACAGCGTTCCTTGCCAATATGAGCCATGAGATACGTACACCTCTCAATGCCATTGTCGGGTTCTCGGATCTGATGACCGAAACAGAGGAAATAGAGGAAAAACAGGAGTACATAAAGATCATTAAGAAGAACAATGATATATTGCTGCAACTCATTACGGATATTCTCGATCTCTCAAAAATAGAAGCGGAAGTACTTGATTTCAACCTGTCGACGACTGATGTCAATAAGGTTTGTGAAGAGGTGGTGACAAGCTGCACCATGCGCTGGGATTCACCGGTGCCCATTATCCTCGAAAAAAGTCTTCCCGAGTGTTATATCTATTCTGATAAGAACAGGATATACCAAGTACTTACCAACATGATAAACAACGCATTGAAGTTTACACAGGAAGGAGAAATACGGGTAGGATATCACGTACTCGATAACAACACCATCCGCTTTTACGTTCAGGACACCGGAATAGGAATCAAGGAGAAGCATATCCCCACCATCTTCGACCGTTTTGTAAAACTCAACTCCTTTGCGCAGGGAACCGGACTGGGGCTTGCCATTTGCAAGAACATCGTAGAGCAGTTGCACGGAGAAATTGGTGTCGAATCGAGATGGGGGGAAGGGTCCTGTTTCTGGTTTACATTGCCTTACGACAAGAAAATAGTACTAAAAACTTCATAAATGACTTATTAGTTTCAATATATGAACCAACCCTTCACGGCAAACGTTATATCAGAAGAACTTTAAAACACAACTATCATGGAAAAGTATCTGATTCATAGTAACGAATTGCATTTCATTAATAAGGAACGCATTCACCAGGCGGTAGAGAAAATGGTAGAGTCACTGGATATGGCGGCAGGTTCCACCCGAGGCTTTGACTTGTACACTGTAGTAGAAAGCTACTTCACCGATCTTGAGAAACGAAGGGAAATCAACCATTTACTACATATCGAGAAGAATGAATGTGAAGAAATAGAAGAAGAGCTCGGAGTATATGAGATGTAAAAAGAATAACAATATTCGTAGTAAGTAATAACAATAAATGAAGAGGAGCATCACAGCAAGTGTAATGCTCCTCTTCATTTATATGACTATCAGTCCTTCGCCTGATGTACCGTCAGTTGTGGGAAAGGGAAGCCGATGCCCTCCTTATTAAATACGGAGTAAATGTTTTTGTTCATATCGAAATAAACTCCCCAGTAATCCTCACTCTTCACCCAGGCACGGATGATGACATTCACACTGCTTGCATCGAGCGCATGAAGGGCGACGAAAGGTGCTGGGTCACCAAGTATCCGTTTATCTTCGGCAATGATGCGGCGGGTGGTTTCTTCTACTTTATCAAAGTTTTCGCCATACTCTACGCCAATCACCCACTCTACGCGGCGGGTATTTTCGCGGCTGTAGTTGGTCACCGTACCACTGCTCAATGCACCGTTCGGGATATAAATCACTTTGTTGTCACCAGTCAGCAGAATAGTGTGGAATATCTGGATTTCGCGCACTGTGCCCGTTACGCCTTGGCTTTCAATCAAGTCACCTACTTTATAGGGACGAAGCAATAAGACGATCAGACCACCTGCAAAGTTCTGCAAGTTCCCGGACAATGCCATACCGATAGCCACACCGGCGGATGCCAGCAAGGCGGCAAACGACGTTGTTTCTACTCCTAACTTACCGATAACGGCGATAATCAACAGGATAGTCAGCAGAATATTCACCAGACTCTTTACAAAGCTCTGGATACTGGCATCTACATGACGCTTCGCCAGCAAACGCGCCACCATCTTATTAAGGAAAGAAATCAGGAAACGTCCAACGATGAAAATCAGCACAGCACCAATAATATGGCCGCCTGCATTCACTCCCCAATCGATTAATTGCTGAAGAAAGACCTGTAATTTACTGAAACTGTCTTCCACTACTGTTTCAGCGGCAGGAGCCGCTGCTTGTAATAATAACATAATATTGTTCGTTTGATGTTAATAAAAATGTTTTTTGAGGTGGAGCTAATAATCATCCACCGGTTACAAAATTAACAAATATATTCGATTATCGTTCACTCCATTTGCTGGTTTCAATGAAAACGGCTACTTTTGCCCCCGATTTCAACTAAGGGGTGCCCTAATATGACGGGCTGAGATCATACCCATTGACCTGATCCGGGTAGTGCCGGCGGAGGGAAAAGAAGAAAAGTTCCCCTTTTCTGTATTAATCTTTAATAGTTAAAATTGCAATGAGAAAACATGCTATGGCGGCCTGCCTGGTGACGGCGACGCTGAGTGTCTGTGCGCAGACGCATGAAAAGGACAGCTTGCGGGTGATAGACCTGCAGGAAGTAGAAATTATCTCCACCCGTGCCACGGGAACCACTCCGGTGGCGTTTACCAATGTAAGTAAAGAACAGCTTAAGAAGCAGAACTTCGGGCAAGACATTCCCTATCTGTTGTCGTTCACACCATCTGTACTGACAACGAGTGATGCGGGTGCAGGTATCGGCTACACCAGTATTCGAGTGCGCGGAACAGATGCGACACGCATCAACGTGACCACCAACGGTATACCGATGAACGATGCGGAAAGCCATTCCATATTTTGGGTAAATACTCCCGACCTTGCTTCCTCACTCCAGGACTTGCAGATTCAACGTGGTGCAGGAACTTCCACAAATGGTGCCGGAGCATTCGGAGCCAGCATCAATATGAAGACACAAGGCATTCTGCCCACACCGTATGCAGAGTTCTCAGGCTCTTACGGGTCATTCAACACCCATAAGGAAACGGTAAAGGTAGGCACCGGCCTCATCAATGGGCGATGGGGCTTCGATGCACGTCTGTCTAATATCCACAGTGACGGCTACCGTGACCGTGCCAGCGCCGACCTGAAATCTTATTTTGTGCAAGGTGGATATTATGGCGACAAGACCACCGTCAAATTCATCACCTTCGGTGGAAAAGAAGAAACATATCATGCCTGGGATGGTCTGGATAAAAAGACACTGGAAAACGACCGTAAGTACAATCCCAACGGCGCCATAGAAGATGCCCAAAGAAATGTAATCGGGTTCTATGACAACCAGATAGATTACTACCGCCAGACGAATTACCAATTATTACTGAACCAGATATTGTCTTCTTCGTGGAAACTGAACATAGCACTGCACTACACTGACGGTTACGGTTACTATGAGGAATACAAAAATCGGCGTACACTGGTGGAGTATGGATTGACACCATTTGAAACAAACGGCACCACTATAGAGAAATCGGACCTTGTACGCCGCAAGCTGGTAGACAGTGGTTTCGGTGGCGGTATATTCTCGTTCGATTATAAAGGAGACAAGTTAGATGCCTCCATCGGTGGCGGACTGAATTATTATAAGAATACCCATAATGGCAAAGTGGTATGGGTGAAGAATTATTTGGGTGAGCTTGCCCCCGATCATGAATATTACCGCAACATCGGACGGAAAACAGATGGCAACATCTACGCAAAGGCAAATTATGAAATACTGGATGGGGTTAGTTTATATGCCGATATGCAATATCGCTATCTGCGCTACAAGATAAACGGCAATAACGACAAATGGGATTGGACAGCCGATCCGGCACACTTGCAACCGCTGAATATTGATGAAGATTTCAGCTTCTTCAATCCTAAAGCCGGTATTTTCTGGAAAATTAATCCCTATAACAATCTTTATGCCTCTTTCAGCGTAGCAAATAAAGAACCGACGCGTAACAACTATACTGACAACCTGTTTGCTGCGCAACCCAAATCAGAACGGATGTTCGACTATGAACTGGGCTACACCTTCCGCAAAGGTTGGTTTAATGCAGGTGTCAACCTGTACTATATGGATTATAAGAATCAATTGGTGCTGAATGGACAATTGAACGAAATCGGAGAACCCGTAGCAGAAAACGTGAAAGACAGTTATCGCATGGGTATCGAGTTGATGGCAGGCGCCCGCATCACCAATTGGCTGCGCTGGGATGTCAATGCAACCTGGAGCCGCAACCGCATCAAGAATTACACCGAATATCTGAGTGATGTGAATGAGGACTGGGAAGATATGTATAGTGAAAGCTGGGGCATCTCGCAGACCACCCGCTATATCGGAACCACTCCCATCTCTTTCTCACCGGACTTCATGGCAAACAGCCTCATCTCTTTGGATTATAAAGGTTTTAATGCATCTTTGCAGACGCAATACGTCAGCAAGCAATATTTAAACAATGCTCATCAGGAAGATTGTACACTGGATGCCTACTGTGTAAGCAACCTGAGTCTCGGATATACTTTCAAACTGAAAGGGCTGAAATCTGTTAATGTAGGTGTGACAGTCTATAACCTGTTTGACGAAACCTACGAAAGTAACGGCTATGCATCGGGAAGCGCTGTGTACGAAGGTCACGGTAAGAATCAGATAAAGGATAAAGACAGCAAATTACTTTATACATCCAATTATGCAGCCTACTATCCCAATGCAGGTATTAACGCACTGGCACATATTACGCTGAGCTTTTAGTATATGGAGCAAACTCTTGAAATAATCGGAACAATCGTCGGGCTTGTCTACCTTTGGCTGGAATACCGGGCGAGTATCTATCTTTGGATAGCGGGTATCATCATGCCCGCTATCTATATCTTCGTTTATTACGATGCCGGGCTATATGCCGATTTCGGAATCAACATCTACTATCTCGGCGCAGCAGTGTATGGCTGGATGATGTGGAAATACGGTAGCTTTGTCAGAAGAAAACTGCATCTCCGAACGGAAGAAGGTAAACAAGAACTCCCCATCACCCGTATGCCCTTGCGTTATTATCTTCCCCTCGGCATTGTATTCGCCGTTACCTTCATCGGCATTGCCTGGATACTGATAGAATTTACCAACAGCAATGTTCCCTGGCTGGATTCATTCACCACCGCGCTCAGCATCGTCGGCATGTGGATGCTGGCACGCAAATACGTGGAACAATGGTGGGCGTGGATTGTAGTAGACGTCGTCAGCGCCGGACTCTATGTTTATAAAGAACTTAATTTTACAGCAGGACTATACGCCCTTTATACTATAATCGCTATCTTTGGCTACTTCAAATGGAAGAAGATGATGAAAACAGGGATTAGTGATTAACTATTAGTGATTAGTAATGAAAGAAGAATATGATAAGAACCCAGTAGACCTCTGTGTCCTCTGTGCCCTCTGTGGTGAACCGGAAGCAGTAATCCTTGCAAATGGTGATTACCCCACCCAGCCCATCCCTTCGCAAATGTTAGCGAACGCTCCCTATGTGGTTTGTTGTGATGGCGGTGCAGATGCCTATATAGCACAAGGCCACGTGCCGGACGTAATTATCGGTGACGGCGACTCACTGAGCGAAGAAAACCGCCGGAAGTATAGCCATATCCTTCATCATATCTCCGATCAGGAAACAAACGACCAGACGAAAGCCGTCAATTTCCTCATGGAGCAGGGAAAGAAAAACATCATCATTGTCGGAGCCACCGGCAAACGGGAAGACCATACATTAGGAAATATCAGCCTCCTCATCGACTATATGCGTGCCGGAGCCAACGTCCGTACATTTACTGACTACAGTGTTTTTATCCCTTGCCGCCACACACATACCTTTTCCTGCCAACCGGGAAAGCAAGTCTCCATCATCAACTTCGGCGCCCATGGACTGCGCGGCGAAGGTCTTGTCTACCCTCTCAGCGACTTCACCAACTGGTGGCAAGGCACATTGAACGAATGTACGGGAACGGAATTTACAATTCACGCAGAAGGAGAATACTTGGTAGTTATTAACTATTAGTTATTTGCTTATGCGATCCCCTTCGGTATAAGAGCGATGACAAACAAATAACTAATAACTAACAACTAACAACTATATCTCATTTCTTCCTCTCCGCCACCTCCACAAAGTACACGCTCAAGCATATCATTCCGATAGCCACTCCCTGTTCCCAAGTGAAACGGTCCTGTCCGGCAATATAAGAAACGATACTGGTCACAATCAGTATCAGATAGCCGTACATAGCTACTACGGTTGTTTTCAGATATTTCAGTCCGATAGGCATCAGCCAGTAGCTGAGATAGGTGGGGAAGATGAGGATGAAAGTCAATATCAACCACGGCATCCAGTGCCATGTGCCATGAGTAGCGTCGGTGAACAACGGCGCGTCCCATCCGAAGATAGTAGATATCACCAGACCGGACAGCGCCGCGCCCCCAAACACATATTTCATTACGGTCACCAAACCAATCTCTTCCAGCAACTTCTTACTCAGTATCAGGTAAATGGCAAAGACAAACGAACTGAGCAAGCAAAGCATATTACCCGTCAGTGCATCGTGTGCCAGGTCATCACTCCCTTGCGTCAATATACAAAGCAGCGCACCGCCAAAACCGAGGGAGATACCAATGACTTTCATCAGCGTAGCCCGCTCGTGCAGGAAGAAAACAGAGATAAGAAACACCCAGATAGGTTGCAGGGAATTGAAGATGGCACTGCTGACAGGCGTCGTCTTACTGATGCCCAGCAGATAGCAAAACATAAAACCATACATGCCGAATGCCCCCAAGCAAAGTAGCCCGATACGCTGCCGCCGTGTGATAGGCGCTTCTTTCACAAACCAGCCTGTCACCCAGAACGCCACGGCAGCAAAAGTACAACGCACCGTGACGCCCGTCAATGCGCCCATCCACACGGGCAGCAGGTATTTCAGGGCATTCATATTCAATCCCGCCAATATACGCGAGCCTACTAAGCTTAAGTTAGCCTCCAGTTTCTTATCTTTCATTCGGATATCGCAATTTTGGTTTCAAGGACAGAGAACGCAGGGAGAAGAAAAATGTTCAGACCGCATGGATATTCCAAAACTATTCGTATCTTTAGGATGTTCTATGAAAAACAAAGGAGGATAACCTATGAAAAGTAAAGAAGAAAAAGACACACTGCGTACCGAAACGCAAGATGAGCCTAAGAGCAAAGAACAAATGCTCATATTCTCTCATCAACTGCGCCGGGAAGTTGAAACTGCCTGCTGCCAATTGGATAACCGCGAAGGACAGAATAACTTAACAATAAACAAGGAGGTAACAGAATGGCTAAGCAAGTAATATGGTCGCTCGTCGCCAAGAAACAGTTGAAGGAAGCATTCCAGATACTAAAACTAAAGAATGGGAATAATGAGGTTGGTGAAGTGCTCTATGTACAATTACAGAACATATTACACCGCATCAGCATGAATCCGTTCATCGGACAAACAACAGAAGTAGAAAATATACGCTACATCATTCCTCACCCGGGATATACACTTTTCTATCGACATAGCCTCAAGAAGATAGAAGTTGTTGTACTATGGGACAACCGACTAAAAATGGGGGAACTGAAAGTAATCCCCAAAAAGGAATGAGATGTAAAAAAAGTAAATAAGTGGCGAATTATGATTGAACAAATTCCATAGCATGCCATGTATACCATCTTTGTGTGAACTCATCACCCAAGTTGTATTGACTGGCAACATTACGTACTGTCTCCAAATTCAAATTATCAGGTAAACGGAGAAGTGCGTTTGCAGCACAAAGGGTTTTATATTCTTCATCAAGAATAATCCTTTTACGGAGAGACAGGTTATCATCTCCGATATAAGTTCTGTGACTTATCATGCGTTCTGACACCAGTCTGCCAATCATGACACCTTGCTCTGATATGAAATAGTATGAATTATCAGGTTGCCTGACATAAAGAGTATTATTATTTTTTATGCTAAAATACTCAAATGCATTATAATTACCAGTTTCCAGATTATAATACCTGAGGTAACGTTCTCTGTATCTCTGCATAAAATGTGGAGTATACTCAAGAACAAGAGGATGTTTATTGCTCGATAATGCAATATATCCGCAAGTTTCCTGACCAGTTATCGGAGCGTAAATAAGCAGTGCAACACCTTCATTGAGAGCTAGAAATGCAATAGTCCAAGAATTATTCCGCTTTGTCGTGACTACCATTCTTTTAATAAATCTTCCGATAAAGTGTTCTTGCCTGTGGCGCTTTCCACAACGATCCATAAATAAATCGATTTTGGTCTGCAATATTGAAAAATCTTTCATTGCTTCAGCACATAACTCTTCGGACGACATTGACGATACAAACATGTTTTTATCTTGTTTATGGTTAATGCGAACCAGAAATTGCATAAATACCTTTCTGTAGCGGTTATGAGTTAAATGACAAAAGAATTATTTTTAGACATAAGAATTAGCTCATGTCTGTACTATCATAAGTCTATTTCAACTCCTTGTTCGCAATATTAATGAATATGGGTACAAAGGTATGAAAAAACAATCCAACATAGTTAGCAGAGGCCTTTTTTCATGTTATAATAATATTATCCTTGAGTAGTTACTGATTTTTTGTCAAGAGCAGATTTATGCATTCTTAACTCCGGCAAGTTGTTTTATCACTGCTGTCCTTAGTAGCATGCCTCTGAAACAGATGGTCTGAATCTCTCAAACGCATCATGTGTTTCATGCAAACAGATGATACGTTTGCCACAAGTAGATGATGTGTTTTCCACAGTTGAATAAGGCAAATTCCACACCCTAATTGGGTAAATGCCACATTAATTGCCTGTTAGAGTGTGGAATTTCAGTCATTAAGATGTGGCATTCGGGAAGATCAGATGTGGCATTTCAGATGGTATAAAAAAAGAGAGGAGAAGCAATGCCCCTCCTCTTATGCTAATTTAAACTTGAATCTGAGTTAAAATTACGATTACAAATATACTATATTGAAACACCAAAGTCAAGCTTTCGGGTCTTTATTTCTTCCTGCTTAAAGAAATCCCGCTCCTTATAGCGACAATAGATAACTTTTAAAATCAGCAAATTCCTTTGTCATCGACAGGCTTTGCTTTTCACCTTGCATGAAAGCTTTCAGTTTCGCAGGAATTTCTACGGTTTCGCCGATAATACCTTCCACGGTTTCGAGGAATTTTGCCGGATGCGCCGTCTCCAGGAAAACGCCAGTTTCGCCAGATTTCAATCCTTCTTTCAGTGCACGGAAACCACAGGCTCCATGTGGGTCAAGCAGGTAATGACATTCCTTCCACGCTTCACGCATCGTTTCAGCAATCTGTTCATTAGTATAAGTAGTACCACTGATTTCAGCAGAAATGGCCGCATGACTGCCTCCATAAAGATCGAGCACACGCGCAAAGTTACTCGGATCACCCACATCCATAGCATTGGCAATGGTGGCGATAGAAGGACGTGGAGTATAAACTCCAGTTTGCAAATATTGATAGAAGATATCGTTACGGTTATTGGCAGCAATGAAGCGCTTCACTGGCAACCCCATACGTTTGCCAAACAATCCGGCAGTGATATTTCCAAAGTTACCGCTCGGAACACAGATAACGGCATCGTTCGCCTTGCCTATCTTCTTCAGTTGAGCATAAGCATAGAAGTAATAGAAAGCCTGCGGTAAGAATCGTGCTACATTAATGGAATTGGCACTGGTAAGTTGCAGATGCTCATTCAGTTCCTTATCCATAAAGGCAGATTTCACCAACGTCTGGCAATCATCGAATGTACCGTCTATCTCAAGGGCTGTGATATTCTGTCCGAGAGTCGTAAATTGTTTCTCCTGTATTTCGCTGACTTTCCCTTTAGGATAAAGCACATATACATGAATACCCTCCACACCAAGGAAACCATTGGCTACCGCACTTCCCGTATCACCGGAAGTAGCAACCAATACATTGACTTGTTTCTTACCTTCTTTTCTGATGAAGTACCCTAAAAGACGGGCCATGAAACGTCCGCCCACATCTTTGAAAGCAAGCGTCGGGCCGTGGAAAAGTTCGAGTGAATAAATATCTTCCGTCACCTTCACCAAAGGAACATCAAAATTCAATGTATCGTAAACGATTTGTCTCAATGTATCGGCAGGTACATCTTCCCCAAAGAAAGCATCGGCTACGCGATAAGCAATCTCCTGAAAAGAAAGAGTATCGATACTATCATAAAAATCTTGCGGCAAAGGTTTAATGCTATACGGCATGAAAAGTCCTTTGTCAGCAGCAAGTCCCTTCACTACGGCTTCTTCCAGACTGGCGTCGGGAGCTTGTTTGTTGGTACTGTAATATTTCATTTGGGAATATTTTTATTCACCACGGATTACACAGATTAACACAGATATTTTTTTATTTAAGTCTGTGTTAATCTGTGTAATCCGTGGTGCCATTCATAAATTCATTAATAAACTCATCTTCCTTCAACAATCCGTAACTTCCTTCACAAACAGACACTTCATCAAAGGCCTGTACACTATCCGGTTCGATACCCGGATACCAGATGAAGAAAGGGATCGGTTCATTGGTATGCGTACGAAGTTCGCACGGTGTAGGATGGTCGGGCAATACGGCAATAGCTACCGGTTCGTCCCAATCCTTCACGGCTTCATAGATAGGACCTACGGCACGGCTATCCAGATTCTCGATCGTCAGAAGTTTCAATTCCACATTTCCTTCATGTCCCGCCTCATCGCTGGCTTCGATATGCAGATAGACGAAATCGTCCGTTTTCAAGGCTTCCAATGCGGCAGCCACTTTGTTCTCATAATTGGTATCGTACAATCCGGTAGCACCTTCCACTGTCAGGCGACGCAAGTCCGCATAATATCCGATACCATTGATCAGGTCTACAGCAGAAATCACTGCCCCCCGTTTCACTTGTGGGAACTTATCAGACAAACGTTCCATTTTAGGACGATAGCCGGGACTCCAGGGCCAAATACTATTAGCCGGGTCTTTCCCTTCCGCCATTCGCTTCTGATTCAACGGATGATTTTTCAAAAGCTCCTGCGAACGCAGGATAAGATCATTAATCAAATCAGCAGTTTGTTGCGGAGTCAGTTCTGCACCGTCTTCGGGAACTGTTATATTCTCCGTACCCGGCATCGGTTTCACCAGTAACGGGCGGAAAGGTTTCAACGGCACATCGTGCGGTGGCGTACAATCGATACGCTTATCTCCACCTTTGATCACCAATAAATGACGATATTGCACGCCTGTATAGAAATACACCCGCTCATTGCCCAGATGTTTCTGCAAGTACTTCACCAATACATCGGCTTCTTCCGTTGTGATGTGTCCGGCAGAATGGTTTTTAATATGATCGCCTTCAATGCAAATGATATTACAACGCATTGCCATTTCGCCCGGCTTCAAATCTACGCCGATGCTGGCAGCCTCCAGAGGTCCTCGTCCTTCATACACTTTCGGCAGGTCGTAGCCCAGAACGGACATATTCGCCACCTCGCTGCCGGGATGGAAACCGTCGGCAACGGTCTTCAACCGTCCCGTGCGCCCCATGCTCGCCAGTTTATCCATATAAGGCGTCTTGGCATATTGCATCAGCGTCTTACCGCCCAATGACTCCACAGGCCAATCCGCCATTCCATCGCCTAATATGATTATATGTTTCATTTTATTAAACATTTGCAATACTCATGATATCTGCAAATACACCTGCCGCCGTTACTCCGGCACCGGCACCGTATCCCTGTATCATCATCGGATATTCCTTATAACGTTCCGTGGTCAGCAGAATGATATTGTTACTACCTTCCAGGCCATAGAACGGATGATTTACACCCACTTCCTGCAAGCCAACGGATGCTTTGCCATTCTCCAGTTTAGCAACAAAACGCCAGTGCTTATTCTCAGCTTCCAGTACCTTGCGACGGGCTTCGAAGTCCGCATCCAGGCTCGGCACTTTCTTCCAGAAATCATCCAATGTACCTTCAAAGAAATCATCGGGCACGAACAGGTTCTTTTCCACATCCGACTGTTCCAGTCTGTAACCTGCCTCACGCGCCAGAATCACCAGTTTGCGGATAACATCTTTCCCACTAAGGTCGATACGCGGATCCGGTTCGGAATAGCGTTCTTCCTGCGCCATCTTGATGGTCTTGCTGAAAGGAATATCCGCACTGATCTTGTTGAAGATATAGTTCAGCGTACCGCTCAGCACGGCTTCAATCTTCAATATCTTGTCACCACTATGGATAAGGTCATTGATTGTATTGATAATAGGAAGTCCCGCGCCTACGTTCGTCTCGAAGAGATACTTCACACCACGCTGGCGGGCAATCTGTTTCAGTTCACGATAATTCTCGTATTCCGAAGAAGCGGCAATCTTATTGGCAGCCACTACGGAAACGTTGTGCAGCAACAGGTCTTTGTATAAAGAAGCCACTGCCGCGCTTGCCGTACAATCCACAAATACGGAGTTGAAGATATTCATACCGATAATCTCGTCACGCAAAGTTTCCAGTGTGCTCGGTTTTCCCTTTTCTGCCAGCTCTTTGCGGAAGTCGGTCAAATCAAAACCTTCACGACTGAACATCGCGCGGTCTGCATCGGCAATACCCACGATATGCAGCTTCAAACCGTTCTCTACCATCAGCTTCTGTTGCTGGCAACGGATTTGCTCTACCAGACTGCCGCCTACCGTACCTACCCCGCAGATAAACAGGTTCAGTACCTGATATTCAGACAGGAAGAACGAGTCATGGATAACGTTCAGTGACTTACGCAAGGATTTAGAATCCACGACGAATGAGATATTCGTCTCCGAAGCACCCTGCGCACAGGCAATCACATTGATACCGTTACGTCCCAGCGTGCCGAACAACTTTCCGGCAATACCCGGCGTATGCTTCATATTCTCACCTACGATAGCCACCGTAGCCAGATTCTTCTCCGCCTGTATCGGAGAAATCTCTCCCATCTCGATTTCCTTGGCAAACTCTTCATTCAGCACTTCACAAGCCAGGTCGGCATCCGCATTGCGAACACCGATAGATGTAGAGTTCTCCGAAGAAGCCTGAGACACAAGGAATACGCTGATACCATTCTTCGCCAACGCTTTGAAAATGCGGTAGTTCACACCAATCACACCTACCATACCAAGACCCTGCACAGTAATCAGGCTCGTATCGTTAATGGAAGAAATACCCTTAATCGCTTTGGTTTGCGGATCGGAAACTTCTTGTTTGATAATCGTTCCCGTTCCTTCGGGATTAAATGTATTCTTTATTAATATGGGAATATTCTTGTGACAAACCGGGTAAATGGTCGGCGGATATACCACCTTGGCACCGAAGTTACAAAGCTCCGTAGCCTCCACATAACTCAGTTCGTTGATGGTGTAAGCCGTAGAAATCACACGCGGGTCGGCAGTCATGAAGCCATCCACATCCGTCCAGATTTCCAGTTGGTCGGCATCCAGTGCAGCCGCAATCACCGCAGCCGTATAATCGGAACCACCACGGCCCAGGTTCGTTACGTCTCCCGTCACCTTATCGGTAGAGATGAAACCCGGCACTAATGAACGTTTCGGCAGTTCGCTGAACGTTTCGCGAATCAGGTCATTCGTCAAATCCGTATCCAGCACATACTTGGAGTGTTTCTTCTCTGTCTTGATGAACTTGCGGGAATCGAACCATTTCGCTCCCGTCAGTTCTGCCACAATGATGGACGACAGGCGCTCACCATAGCTGACAATCGTATCGGATGTCTTTTGCGAAAGGTCTTTTATCAGATAAATACCCTGGAAAATATCTTTCAGTTCATTGAGTAATTCACCTATCTGGCGTTGCAGTTCCACTTGCGCCGCACCGGCAGGAATCACTTCCTTGATCATCTCCACATGACGGTAAACGATCTCACGGAACTCATTTTCGTAAGCAGCGTCGCCGGTGGCAGCCATTTTCGACGTGTTTATCAGCTTGTCTGTGATGCCACCCAAGGCGGATACCACCACAATAACCGGTTCTTCTACTGCTTCTACAATTCTCTTGACGCTCAAAATACTGTTCGCGGAACCTACGGACGTTCCACCGAATTTAATTACTTTCATTTCCTTTATAATTATTGATAAGGTTGATACAATGTGTCGAGAACAGGGCATTGATGCCTGTATTGACTTGAATTAAAATAAGAAAAGCTGCTAAAAATAGTGTAACACGTAGAAACACAAATACTATCCATTAACCCCTAAGGGTCATGGTCATGCACATGGATGTGACTGTATGTTGATAGTACTTGTTCATACTCTCTGTTTCTTTCATTATTGATAAGTGTCGCAAAAGTAATAATAAAAACATTCAATCTATCACATTTTGTGGTTTTTTTGTAATAAAAATATAGAAAGCTACAAAAAGAGGCAGAAATATGCAAAAAGGCAAAGTGACATTTTCACACATTTCGGCACGAAACTCCTATAACGCAGGCATACTTTTCTTACATTTTGTTATCCAATTCAAGATATATCATTATATTTGCACTAAATTACCGTAAGAGAATGCGTATGAGCCCGAATATAACTTCCATTTTGCTAATCTATACCGGTGGAACCATCGGAATGATAGAAAACCCCGAAACAGGTGCTTTAGAGAATTTCAATCTCGAGCAACTGAAAAAGCACGTACCGGAACTGCAAAACTTCACATTCCATATCGATACTTACCAGTTCGATCCTCCAATGGACTCTTCGGATATGGACCCGGAAGCCTGGCGTAAACTGGTGCATATCATCAGTGACCATTATGACAAATACACCGGCTTTGTGATTCTGCATGGCACTGATACGATGGCTTACACCGCATCCGCCCTCAGCTTTATGCTGGAAGGTTTGAGCAAGCCTGTCATTCTCACCGGCTCACAATTGCCCATCGGTGTGCTCCGCACGGACGGCAAAGAAAACCTTCTTACCAGTCTTGAAATAGCCAGTGCACGCGATGCCAAAGGTAACCCGCTTGTACCCGAGGTCTGCATCTTCTTTGAGAACCACCTGATGCGCGGCAATCGCACTATCAAGATGAATGCAGAGAACTTCAATGCATTCCGTTCATTCAATTATCCCGTATTGGCAGAAGCAGGTATCCATATTAAATATAATAATGTGCAAATCCGCTTTAAGGAAGTGGAACGGGAACTAAAACCACATTATTTATTAGACACCAATGTAGCTGTCCTAAAACTCTTTCCGGGTATTCAGGAGAATGTGGTGTCGAGTATATTGGGCATTGAGGGATTGAAAGCTGTCGTGCTCGAAACTTACGGGTCGGGAAATGCTCCCCGCAAAGAGTGGTTCATCCGCCGTTTGCGAAATGCTTGCGAGCAAGGGGTTGTGATTGTCAACGTCACTCAATGCAGTGCCGGAACCGTAGAAATGGAACGCTACGAAACAGGTTATCAGTTGATGCAGGCTGGCGTGGTCTGCGGATATGACAGCACGACAGAGTCTGCGGTTACAAAACTCATGTTCCTGTTGGGGCATGGCTATACACCCAGCGAAGTAAGGGAACGTATGAATATACCAATGGCAGGAGAGATTACCACGATTTAAATTATACTTCGGGAGCATAGTTTACTGATTATCCGTACATTCCATTCCGTCCTTATATACATTTCCCAAGGCTACACCTTTTCCCTCGGATGCCTATACTCTTTTGGACAAATGGCTACACCATCCAGAACAAAGGGTGTAGCTTTCCAGTGAAGCACTTTGCCACTACAAAATAAGTTTCAAATCAAGATGAGTAAACAGCTAAATTCGTATCTTTGACCAATCATTCAGCAAGACATTTCCTTATATGGCAAAAGAAAAAACAGTTTATGTGTGCACTAATTGCGGTCAAGACTCTCCCAAATGGGTAGGCAAATGTCCGTCGTGCGGAGAGTGGAATACGTATGTGGAAGAGATAGTACGGAAAGAGACAGTAAACAAACGACCGGTATCCGGAATAAAAACAGAAAAGCCAAAGCCTATAATCCTCAGCGAAATAGAAGCGGATGACGAACCACGTATCAACCTGCACGACGAGGAACTGAACCGGGTGTTGGGAGGCGGATTGGTTCCCGGCTCTTTGGTACTCATCGGCGGTGAACCGGGTATCGGTAAATCAACGTTGGTGCTGCAAACGGTGCTGCATATCCCGGAAAAACGTGTTCTCTATGTTTCCGGTGAAGAAAGTGCCCGTCAGTTAAAGCTGCGTGCCGACCGTTTGTCACAGAACCCCACCGATTGCCTCATTGTTTGCGAAACGTCATTGGAGCAGATTTTTGTTCATATAAAAAATACACGCCCGGATTTGGTTATCATCGACTCCATACAGACCATATCAACAGAAAGTATCGAATCGTCACCGGGCAGCATTGCACAGGTACGCGAATGTTCGGCAAGCATTCTTCGCTTTGCCAAAGAAACACACACACCGGTGTTGCTTATCGGGCACATCAACAAGGAAGGCAGCATTGCCGGACCGAAGGTGTTGGAGCATATCGTAGATACGGTATTGCAGTTTGAGGGTGACCAGCATTATATGTATCGCATCCTGCGCAGTATCAAGAACCGTTTCGGAAGTACGGCGGAGCTAGGCATTTACGAAATGCGGCAGGATGGATTACGGCAAGTCAGCAATCCGTCGGAACTGCTGCTAAGCCAGGATCACGAAGGAATGAGCGGCATAGCGATAGCTTCGGCTATAGAAGGGATACGCCCGTTCCTGATTGAGACACAGGCATTGGTAAGCAGTGCGGTATATGGCAATCCGCAACGTTCGGCCACGGGATTCGACCTGCGGAGAATGAATATGCTGCTGGCTGTACTGGAAAAGCGGGTAGGTTTCAAGTTGGCGCAAAAGGATGTGTTCCTCAATATCGCAGGAGGATTGAAGGTGAACGACCCGGCAATAGACCTGGCAGTTATCAGCGCCATTCTTTCCAGCAATATGGATACAGCTATTGAACAGGAAGTTTGTATGGCGGGAGAAATTGGTTTGTCCGGGGAGATACGACCAGTGAATAGAATCGAGCAACGGATCGGTGAAGCGGAGAAACTGGGATTTAAACGATTCGTGCTGCCGAAATACAATCTACAAGGGATTGACACGAAGAAGATTAAGATAGAACTGATACCGGTGCGGAAGGTGGAGGAGGCGTTCAGGGTACTATTCGGATGATTCACCACAGAGTTTCTCAGAGTTTAAATTTAAATGTAATGGAAATAAATGAATTAACGGGGTTGATACTAAAAAAAGCCTTTGAGATACATACAGTCTTAGGTCCCGGATTGTTAGAAAGTGCTTATGAAGAATGCCTGTGTTATGAGTTGGCTCAATGCAACATATCAGTTGAAAGACAAAAAGCATTACCTATCATATATAAAGGAATAAAAGTTGATGCCGGATATAGATTGGACATAGTGGTAAATAACAGTGTTGTAATAGAATTAAAATCTGTAGAAACATTACATCCTATCCATACTTCGCAATTAATAACCTATTTAAAGTTATCTAATATCAAGTATGGGCTACTCATCAACTTCAATGTAAAAAGTTTAAAAGACGGAATTAAAAGATATATTGTTTAACCTGTAACTCAGTGAGACTCTGTGTTACTCTGTGGTGAGAAAACTATGATACAAGAATACCAACTACGCGTGCTACCCGAAGTAGCCGCCAATGAACAACAATTAAAAGAGTACCTCGTACTGGAAAAAGGACTGAATGCGCGGAATATTAATGCGACACGTGTCCTGAAGCGCAGCATTGATGCCCGGCAACGAACCATCTTCGTCAACCTGACTGTACGGGTATATCTGAACGAAATGCCCAAAGACGATGAATACCAGCCTACTATCTATAAGAATGTAGAAGACAAACCGCAGGTTATTGTCGTGGGTGCCGGTCCCGGCGGACTGTTTGCTGCGCTGAGATTAATAGAGCTGGGACTCCGCCCTATCATCGTAGAGCGTGGAAAGAATGTACGCGACCGAAAAAAAGACTTGGCTCAGATCAGCCGGGAACATACTGTGAACCCGGAATCTAATTATAGTTTCGGTGAAGGAGGTGCAGGTGCTTATTCGGATGGAAAGCTTTATACCCGTAGCAAAAAACGCGGGAATGTGGACAAAATACTGAATGTATTCTGCCAGCATGGTGCCTCTACAGCTATATTAGTGGATGCACATCCGCATATCGGAACGGATAAACTACCACGTGTGATAGAGAATATGCGGAACACCATTCTCGAATGTGGCGGAGAAGTGCACTTTGAGACACGTATGGAGGCGTTGATTATCGAAAACGATGAGATAAAAGGTATCGAAACCCATACAGGACAAACAATTCTGGGTCCGGTGATTCTGGCAACAGGACATTCGGCGCGGGATGTGTACCGTTGGTTGGCTGCCAATCAAGTGGAGGTTGAAGCTAAAGGTATTGCAGTCGGTGTACGTTTGGAGCATCCTTCAGAATTGATCGACCAAATACAGTATCATAACAAGAACGGGCGGGGTAAATATCTGCCTGCCGCCGAATATAGTTTTGTGAATCAGGTAGACGGGCGAGGAGTATACAGTTTCTGTATGTGCCCGGGTGGGTTCGTTGTACCTGCCGCCAGCGGTCCGCAACAGATTGTAGTGAACGGAATGAGTCCCAGTAACCGTGGCTCTCGTTGGAGCAATTCGGGAATGGTAGTTGAATTGAGGCCGGAAGACCTGAAGCAATTGACAATTAACAATGCACAATTGACAATTCCAAGCCAGCAACAGCGCAACAGCGCAGCCAATTGTCAATTGTCAACTGTCAATAGTCAATTGAACATGATGTACTTTCAGGAAGCATTGGAATATAATTGCTGGCAACAAGGCAATATGCGACAAACAGCACCTGCACAGCGGATGCTGGACTTTACGCGCAAAAAGCTGAGTTATGACCTACCGGAAAGCTCGTATGCTCCTGGACTGATATCTTCTCCCCTACACTTCTGGATGCCACCGTTCATTACCGAACGACTCAGCAAAGGATTCCAGCAATTCGGACGATACAGTCACGGTTTCCTGACCAATGAAGCAGTAATGATTGGCGTAGAAACACGTACCTCTGCACCTGTACGGATCGTAAGGGACAGGGAAACTTTGCAGCATGTAAGAGTAAAAGGCTTGTTCCCATGCGGAGAAGGAGCAGGATATGCAGGTGGTATTGTTTCTGCCGGTATTGACGGGGAACGATGCGCGGAAGCGGTAGCCGGTTATTTCAATCTATAAAATTCAAGGAGGGTATACTAACTCATTCAAATATACCCTCCTTGATAATTTATTAGAATTCTTTCTTCAACTGTTCACACCAGTCCGTTATACGTTTATCCGTCAGCTTCGACTGGTTCTCTATATCAATCACCAGCCCACACCATTTACCATCCCTCAAAGCTCTTGAATGGTTAAATGAATAACCTTCGGCAGACGTAAATCCGACAAGAACAGCTCCTGCCTTTTCAAAAGCATCAGCCAGTATTCCCAGGCCATCCACAAAATTATCGGGATAACCGATTTGGTCACCAAGTCCGAAGAGAGCAACTTTCTTGTCTTTCAGGTCGAGGCTTTCTATCTCCGGTATCATCTCATCCCAATAGGTGGGCAATTCACCATCAAACCAGGTGGAGGCACCTACTATCAGTTTATCATAAGCCTGGAAATCATTCTGCCAAGCTTTTTCTATCATAATCATTTCTACTTCTTTGCGTCCGAACTTCTCACGTATCTTCTCTGCGATATGAGAAGTCTTGGCAGCATTCATTGCATAAAATAATCCTATCTCTTTCATAATAACTTATTATTAAATTAATATTCCAACAGCTTCTTGGCTGCTTCATAAATTCTATCTGCACCCGGCAGAATGGCACGTTCCAGTATCGGATTAAAACCTACAGGAGTAAAGGTAGAGCCTACACGCTGCACCGGTGCATCCAGGTAACGGAATAAGTCTGTACCAATACTGGCTGCGATCTCACCACCGAAGCCACCAAAGACTTTATCTTCATGAACAATCAGAGCTTTACTGGTCTTCTTCACAGACTCATAAATGGTTTCTTTATCCAACGGTATCAAAGAACGGATATCGATCACTTCCACACTCCAACCACCTTCTTTTTCCAAACGTTCGGCAACATTCAGGCAGAAATGCGTTGTATTACCATAAGTGATAATACTCAGATCACTACCCTCACGGCGAATACGCGCTTTCCCAAAAGGAACTTCAAAATCATCAGGGACGATGGTGGCTGCTTCTACGGAATTATACAATGCTTTCGGTTCAATAAACAGCGTAAACCCACGGGAGCGTATACTTGTACGGAGCAGTCCGGCAGCATCATCGGCAAAGGATGGGCAAACAATCCGCGCTCCGGGCAAAGTAGCCAAAGCACCTTCCAGATTTTGCGAGTGATAGAGTCCACCACCAATATAACCACCGGAAGCCAGACGCAAAGTTACATTAGGAACAAACTGTCCGTTGCTGCGCCAATACTCATGGGTACATTCCACATATTGTTCTACGGCAGGCCAAAAATAGTCGGCAAACTCCGCACCTTCTATCACTACCCGGATTTTAGGATCAAAACGGCTCATGCCATTTGCTGTGCCGACAATATAATCTTCGGCGATAGGTGCACTGAATACACGAGCTTCGCCGAATTCCTGTTGCATTCCTTTGGTTACATTGAACACGCCCCCTTTATCCCGATTGGCAACATCCTGCCCCCAAATGAAGGTATCAGGATTATGACGGAACTCTGCTTTCAGCGTCTCATTGATGGCAGTTACAAAGAATTTCTTCTCTCCTTCTGTCTCACGATGTGTCCCATCTTTATATTTTTCCGGTTCGTAAGGTTCCGGCAATACATAGTTGAAAATGGTTTTAGGATCGGGATCGGGAGCTGTCAACGCCTTACGATTGGCAGCAGCCAGATCTTTCTTTGCTTTCTCCTCTATTTCTTTCAGCTCTTCCTCGGTGAGACGCTTGTAACGTAACAGCATCCGGCGAAACTTCAGCAGCGGATCAGCCTCTTTCACATAAGCCAGTTCGTTTTCATCCCTGTACAAAGTGTCTTTGTCAGAGTTGGAATGGGAACCGATACGGACACAATTGGCATGTACGATTACCGGATTCCGGTTCAACAATGCATACTCACGGGCCTCAGTCATGGCATTCATGGAGTCGAACACATCTTTTCCATTACAATGGATAATCTTCAGATTCTTGAATCCGGAGAAGTTATCCGCCACTTTACGGGCTGCCGTCTGGTCTTTCTTCGGAACAGATATACCATATCCATTATCCTGCCATACAAAAATAACGGGCAGGCGTTCAAGGCTGGCACCATTGACAGCTTCGTAGACAAAGCCCTCGGATGAGGCAGATTCGCCGTGTGAAGTAATGACGACTCCTTTATGGTCATAATATACCATTGCACGTGCCACACCGGCTGCATGAAGATCATGCGTACCTGTAGCCGAGGATATATTCTCGATATGCCATTCGGGTTTGGCAAAGTGATTGGACATGTGGCGTCCGCCACTTCCCGGATCAGTAGCTTTGGAGATACCGTTCAGTATAAGTTCTTCTGCCGTCATTCCGGCGGAAAGGGCAGTCAGCATATCGCGGTAGTAAGGGAAAAGGAAATCTTCTCCTTTGGTAAATACCTGTCCGATGGCCAACTGTATTCCGTCATGTCCGGCATACGGAGCGTGAAAGGACCAGCCAAGGGACTGCAACAGGTAAGCGGGTGCTTTTTCATCGAGCGCACGCCCCAGCGTCATCAGGTAATACCATTTCTTTAGCAGTTCCACATCTGTGGTTTTTATATTGTACTTTTTCATACTTATCAAGGTATTAAGTTATTCTTTCCAGTTTTCCAGATAATCTTTAATAAAATAGAGGAAGTTGCCACCTAATGAACCATCTACAACCCTATGGTCATAAGAAAGGGACAGATACATCTTATGACGAATGGCAATCACATCCCCTTCCGGAGTCTCTATTACAGCAGGCTTCTTCTCAATGTATCCTACTCCCAGGATAGCCACCTGAGGCTGATTGATGATAGGTGTACCGAACAAAGACTTGAATGTACCGAAGTTCGTAATCGTAAAAGTGCCACCGGAAATATCATCGGGCATCAACTTATTATCACGAGCCTTGAGTGCCAGTGAATCAATGGCTACAGCAAGTCCGTTCAGGTTCAGACGATCGGCATCACGAACCACCGGAACAATCAGATTGCCATCATTCAGAGAAACGGCAATGCCGATATTGATATGTTTCTTGAAGAGGATATTATATCCCTCTACCGATACATTCACTTGCGGATAAGCAGCCAGCGCCTTCGCCACAGCTTCTGTGATGGCAGGCATATAAGTAAGTTTCACTCCCTCACGACGTAAGAAAGCATCTTTATTTTTATCACGCCACTTCACAAGTTTCGTTACATCCACTTCCACAACATTGGTTACGTGCGGGGAAGTATGTTTGGACATTACCATGTGGTCGGCTATCACCTTACGTACACGATCCATCTCTTTTACTTCAACACCTTCTGCAGAGAATATGCCGGACGCAGGTACAGTACGTTGTACGTCGGGAGTTACGGCAGGTTTAGCAGATGACCGGGCAGGTGCTATAGCTACCGATTGCGTTGCAACGCTTGCAACAGATTGCGGACTTGGCTCAGCCGCAGGTTGCGCCGTGGTTGTACCAGCACTTTGTTTCCGGACAATGTAACTCTTGATGTCCTTCTTGCTCACCCGCCCCTGATATCCGGTACCCGGAATAGTATCCAGTTCTTCAGGCTGAATGCCGGCCTCACGAGCCAACTGAAGAACTACAGGCGAGTACCAACGCTCTTCTTCCGTTTTTACAGTTTTGACTTGAGGAGTTTCCTCAGAGGCAGTCTTAGAAACAACCGCAACACTCTCATCCCCGGAGTTCTCACCTCCGATATCGACAATAGCAACCACCGTACCCACAGCTACGGTGTCTCCTTCCTTAAATAAAATTTCCACAACTTTACCTTCTACCGGAGACGGTATTTCGGCACTGACTTTAGCGGTATTTACTTCAAATAACACATCATCTTCCTTGATGATGTTTCCTACTTGTACCGACCATGAGATGATGGTACCTTCGGTTATACTTTCACCCAATTTGGGCATCTTTATTTCAAATCTTGACATATAGTTAAGTTTTAGGTTCTCGGTTTATTATTATACAACAAACAACTGAGTAGTAAGTTTTTAACTTAAGTAAAAGTTAATGCAGATTTTTGATATATCCACTCTTTGCAGGAATACTTTTCCGCTTTCAACCGTTCGATGGCTTCCATATCTCCGGCAGAGAAGCGGTAAATCCGGTTATCGTCATCATCCACAAAGGAGTGAAAGAGCAAATGCATGAAACGCTTGACATCCATGGGTTCGGACAAAAACTCTTTTATATTAGCAACTTCACTCCGTACGGAAGGTACCGCACGCACAGTACGAGAGCCCGGTAGACGGCTTTCCGCATCCGGATCGCCATTCAATGCCGCATTCAACGTATCCAGATCAGTGGAAAACAACAAAGTACAATGATACATCACACGGTCTTTGTGTATGCACTGCGCACTACCTGATATTTTCCGTTCATCCACATAAATGCCCAGACGCTGGTCGGCATAAGCTGAGATGCCTACCATTTCGAGGAAATCGACGACCTGTTGCAGGTAATATCCAAAGTCCGGCTGCTTTACGGTTTCAATAAAACTCAGGTTAATGTTTCCCCGGTCATGATATACAGCCCCTCCACCGGAGAAACGGCGTGCCAGCGTTATTCCCTTTTCATCCAGAAACCTCTCGTCCGCTTCCGCTGCCACACTCTGATGTTTCCCTATCACTACGGAAGGTTCCGACTGCCAAAGCATGAAGAAGTCACCTCGCTTCTGCTTCAACAAATACTCTTCTGCTGCCAGATTAAAATAGATATCCGTACAGCGATTATCAATACAGAACATTATGCAAAGAGTGTTTCATGGAAAATTTCACCGACCGTCGGATGCGGAAAAACAGTCTTTTGAAACTCTTCCACCGTATATCCGTGCTGCACGGCAAGTCCGGCAAGTACAATCAGCTCGGAAACAGGGTTTCCCAGCATGTGGCAACCTATCACCCGATCATCGTCATCCAATATCAGTTTGCAAAGTCCGTTCACCAATTCATTCTCGGCTACAAAACGACCGGAATAGGCCATCGGTAACTTCTGTACATGATAACTGATACCGGATGTTTTCAGTTCTTCCTCAGTCTTACCGACTCCCGCTACTTCGGGATTGGTATACACCACGCCGGGTACACAATCGTAATTCATACGGTCTTCCACTCCCAAGATATGATTGACAGCAACTTCACTTTCACGAATGGCAGTATGTGCCAGCATAGAACGCCCGGTGATGTCGCCACAGGCATAAACACGAGGATGGGAAGTCTGCATATGTTCATCCACCTTCACACCGTTGCGCAGCAATTCAATGTTCAGTTTATCCAAACCGACCTGGGACAAGTTAGCTTTCCTACCCACACTGACGAGTACCTTTTCGGCTTCGATAAGTGCAGTCTTACCTTCTTTTTCAATAGTGACACCCTCTTTGCCGACCTCAATAACTTTTGCATTCAGATGGAAATTAACCCCGCGCTTCTGGTACTCTGAACGCAGCATACCACTGGTTTCCTTATCCATGGCACCCAATACTTCGGGCATCATTTCAACAACATGCACCTGCACACCCATACTATTGAAGAAAGAGGCGAATTCCATCCCGATAACACCACCGCCGATAATGACAAGTGAACGAGGCAAAGTTGTGATCTCCAATGCTTCCTTTGATGTCCAATAATCAATTTCAGATAATCCTTTAATGGGAGGGATCAATGTATCGGAACCTGTACATACCAACAGATAAGTTACTTCATATACTTCACCGGCAGCCGAAAGTTGGAAACGTCCATCCGCCTCACCCATAATAACGGCTTCCTGCGGCACAATAACAGCACCATACGAATTGACCGTCATCTTCACGCCACTGGTCAGCTTTTTCACAATCTTATCTTTACGGTCGATAATCTTCCGCATATCGAATGCCGAACCGCCGGGCACTGAGATGCCGTACTTGGACGCATTTTTCATGGTGTCCCACAATTTGGCGGAATAGAGCAAAGTCTTAGTAGGAATGCACCCCTCGTTGAGGCAGACGCCACCGATGGCTTTCTTTTCAAACAAAACAGTTTGCAGTCCGTTTGCAGCCGCTCTTTCGGCTGCCGTATAACCGGCAGGACCGCCGCCGATGATAGCTATATCATATTTCATAAATCAGTAGTATTAAGTTATTTATGTACTAACAACAAACAAAGAGAGAGCAAAGTTCTATAAGGGAAGACAAGGGAAGTAGCTGTTTTTCAGCAGTAACAGCCTGTTTCATAAAAATAATCTGTACTTTTGCAGAAATTTAAGGAATTATATGGTAGCCCCCGAAATAGCAATTGTTGACTCCAACACCCTTTCGTGCCTGGGATTGCAGAATCTTCTGGAAGAAATCATCCCGATGGCTGTCATCCGTGTATTCAGTTCGTTCAAGGAGCTGGTGGATGATACACCCGACATGTACGCCCATTATTTTATCTCGGCGCAGATATATTTTGAGCATACAGCTTTCTTCCTCCCCCGCAAACCCAAAACAATTGTACTGGCAAACGGCGACAACCAACCGCAACTGGCAGGAATACCGACCCTGAATATATATCAGGATGAAAAAGCCTTAATAAAAAGTATCTTGCAACTACACCAATTCGGGCACAAGGGAGGTCATCCCCATTCGGTAACGGAACACCCCGGAGGACATTCTTGCGGAAATCCGTATGCCGACCACGACCTTTCCCCACGCGAAATAGAAGTGCTGGTACTGATAACCAAAGGGCTTATCAATAAAGAAATAGCCGACAAACTAAATATAAGTCTGACCACCGTCATCTCCCATCGGAAGAATATCACGGAAAAGCTGGGTATTAAATCGGTGGCAGGATTGACTATTTATGCCGTGATGCACGGATATGTAGAGGCAGACCGCATCTAAGCCTTGAACTCCCCTCCTCCTTTTGAAGCTAAGTCGCCGCACCGCTACTTTTATCCTTTTTCCCTGCAACGGCTAAAGAAAATTATAGTGAACAGCTATTCTTTCCACATACAAAAAACTTATCATCCGGCAGAAAAAACAATAAAAGTGCCTGGGAAAAGAGTTAAGCCATTCTCTAAATCCTCATTAATGAGGATTGCGGGAAAAAGAGAAATGCCCTTACTTTGCAAACTAAATAATATAAGTAAAAAAATGGAGAAGAGTAAATTGTTAGCCTTTGCCCTGGCACTCCTGTCGATAGGGAACGTATGTGCAGAGGAAGTGGATACCCTGAAAATAGTGGACGTTGAAGAAGTCCTGATCATTGCAGCACCCAAAGAAAACCGTAAGTTGCGCGAGCTGCCAAACGCCGTCACCCTGCTTTCACAACAAGACATGCAGGCTGCACAAGTGAACTCAATTAAAAACCTGACCGCGCTTGTACCCAATATATTTATTCCCGACTACGGTTCGCGCCTGACTTCCGCCGTTTATATCCGCGGCATCGGCTCGCGTATCAACACCCCGTCCGTAGGATTATACGTCGACAATATACCTTATATAGATAAGTCCGCATTCGACTTCGACTACTCCGACATCGAGCGTATCGATGTACTGCGCGGCCCGCAAGGCACCCTGTACGGACGAAATGCAATGGGCGGACTCATCAAAGTGCATACCAAATCTCCTTTCTCTTACCAAGGCACCGACTTCCGCATAGGAGCCGGTACGCACAACCAATACAATACTTCCGTCACGCACTATCACCGGATAAACGAGCGGTTCGCCTTCTCCGCCGGAGGGTTTTACGACTATGAAGGAGGTTTCTTCCGTAATGCGGCACTTAATAATAAGAAGATAGATAAAGGCCAATCCGCCGGTGGACGCGCCCGTGCCATTTACCTGCCCAGTGAGAACTGGAAACTCGACTTCAACGTAAGTTATGAATACAGCGACCAGGGCGGTTACCCCTACGGACTCTATGATAAGACAACCGGAGACGTAGCCCAGCCTGCCTACAACGATGAGAGCAGCTATTACCGCAACCTGCTGAATGCCGGAGTGAACATAGAGCATCAGGCACAAAACTTCACATTGAGCGCCGTCACCGGATATCAATTCCTGAAAGACCGTATGTTTCTGGACCAGGACTTCACAGCCCGAAACACCTATACCCTCGAACAGAAACAGCGCATCAATACCATCAGTGAAGAAATCGTGATGAAGAGCAAGGAAAACCGCCGCTGGCAATGGGCAACGGGCATCTTCGGCTTCTATCAATGGCTGAATACGACTGCACCGGTCACATTTAAGGAAGATGGTATGGCGATGATGGATCAGATGTTGGGCAGCGTGATTCCATCGAAAATAGAAGTGCCGATGGGCCCCACATCAAGCATGAACATCATGCCCGCATTAAAGATTACCAGCACCCGCCTGCCCATCAACGGAGATTTCGAGACACCGCTTCTGAACGGAGCCTTGTTTCACCAATCCACCTTCCGGGACGTATTCGGACTTGGCGGACTCTCTTTCACCGCCGGGCTGCGACTGGACTATGAGAAGATGAAAATGGACTACAACTCCGGTACAGCCATGGACTACACCGTAGGTATCACAGGCCAGATGGTACAGAACGGACAAGTTATCAGAGACATCACGATGATGCCGGAAACAGCATTGACTGTTGAATCAAAATATGAAGGTTCCATCAGTAAGGATTATCTGCAATTATTGCCGAAATTTGCCTTGCAATATGATTTCAAGAAAAACACCGGGAACATTTATCTGACTGTCAGCAAAGGATATCGTTCGGGCGGCTACAACATCCAGATGTTCTCCGACCTACTGCAATCCAGCCTGCGCAATGATATGATGAAACAATCTAAAGAAGAAATCATGCCGCATGTTCCCGATGCTTATAAGGAATTGGTAGAAGGACATTTTCCTGACGCCGGAGTAAACCCGGATGCCAGAGCAGCCACCATGTACAAACCTGAACAGACCTGGAACTATGAAGTAGGCACTCACCTGAATCTTTTCCAGAACCGTCTGCGTGCCGATGCCGCCCTCTTCTGGCTCGAAACGCGCGACCAACAAATATCACGCTTTGCCCAAAGCGGCCTCGGTCGTGAAACGGTAAATGCAGGAAAGAGTCGCAGCCTCGGAGCTGAAATATCCCTGGCGGGCGCAGTTACCACCAACTTCACGCTGACTGCAAATTATGGCTACACATACGCCACATTCAAAGATTACGTCACCACCAACAGTAAACTGGAAGAAATAAGTTACAACGGCAATTACGTCCCCTTCGTCCCCAAGCACACCCTGAGCCTGGGCGGACAATACATCTTCCGCATCAACCCGGGCCATTGGCTGGACCGCATCCAGGTAAACGCCAACTACACCGGTGCCGGCCGCATCTACTGGACGGAGCAGAACGACGTCAGCCAGTCCTTCTACGGCACACTGAACGGACGCCTCAGCCTCCAGAAAGGCAACGGACAGATTGACTTCTGGGTTCGCAATGTATTGGACAAAGATTATGCCGCTTTCTACTTCGAAAGCATGGGTAACGGGTTCATGCAGAAAGGCCGTCCAATTCAGGCAGGCATTGAATTACGTTGCAGATTCTAAACCTTTTTTTACCAAACAGCCTCGATAAAGATAATTTTATACTACTTTTGCAGACGCTTCATTCGTTGCAGAACACAAAACCCAAAGTAGTATGAATTATCTTTATCGCCTCATAGCCTTTGTGTGTACGCTTACCATCGTCAGCCTGACAACTGATAATTATGCACAGCAGGAACCTGACAGTGTCTATACCCGGGAATATATAGAACAAATCAGTTTTACCGAGCCACACCGGGCACTGAAACTCATTGATGACATGGAGGCACGCCGGTCGATGTCTCCATCCCGTCTCGACCAGATGCGCAGCACCGTCTATCAGAATGGGCTCGATATGTACCGCACCGCCCTCTCCTACTCCCTGAAGGCCTATCACGCCGACTCCCTCCACCGGCATTCCGATGAAACCCTGTTGCTGCTCGAACTGATAACCGACCAGTACTACACCACCGGAAACTATACCGAAAGCACCCGCTACGCCATAAAAGGCATCGAATTAGCCAAGCAAACGGGCGATAAGAACTCAGAGGCCAACCTCCTGCTCTACATCGGCATGAACAAGCGCGACATGGGACTGAAAGACGAAGCGGACAAATACGTGGAACAAGCCTTGCAGATGCAGGAAAAAGAAACGGAAGGCAGCCATTCCTGGGGAGCGGTGGACGATCTTATCTACATCTATGGTATAAAAATCACCTATGCCTTTGAAGACCGGAAATACCGGGAAGCCATCAGTCTGCTGCCCCGCTACGAGAAACTGATGGAACAGTTCAAGGCCTGTCCCGACATCCCCGACGGAGTATATGACATGCGCCGGGCAAACGTATGCGCCGCCTTTGCCAGCATCTTCGCGGAGAACGGACAGCCGGACAAAGCCGCCGAGTTCTACCGGCAATTCGAAGAGACGGACTACGCCTCCACCCAAGACGGCATCCAGATGCGTTTCGACTATCTCATAGCCACCGGTCGTTATCGGGAAGCCCTCCAAGCCATCCACACCGACAAGCAATACTGGAAAGAGCAGGCCGACACCGTCAACTACTTCTATCTGGAGTACGACCTCCAATCCGAAGCGAAAGCCCACATGGGGCTGGGCAACTATAAAGCCGCCGCACAAACCTACCGCCAGATGTACACCCTCTCGGACAGCCTGCGCCTGCGCGAAAAGCGGAACGGAGTGCTGGACTTCGCCACCCTGTACGAAACCAAAGAGAAAGAGGCGCAGCTTGTGGAGCAGGCCGCCCAACTGAGGGAACACCGGATATTCCTGCTTTTTTCCGCCTGCGTCATCGGCCTGCTCGGCGTGCTGCTGTGGCGCAACGTCCGCCACTCGCGCATCGTCAAGGCCAAAAACCGGACAATGGCAAGCAAGATAGACAATTTGCTGGAATATAAAGAAGAACTTTTCCGGCGTAAGGAAGAGAACCTGCAACTGGCGGAACAATTGCAGGCAGCGGAAAGTGAACTGCAACAGCGGGACAAGGCCGCCCGCCTCCTTGCCCCCCAAGCCCCTCTCACGGAAAACGAGCCATCCGTAAGCGATGAGCCTTCGGACAGCGACGACATCGATCGGGCGCTATTCGACAAGTTGGAGCGCGAAATCATCAGCCGCAAGCTCTTCCTGCAACCGGAATCTCCAAGGGAGGGATTGATAGAACAAATGCATATTCCCCAGAATAAGTTCCCCAAACTCTTCAAGCGATATGCCCATACCAACTTTTCCCAATATCTCAATAATCTCCGGCTCGACTATGCCACCCGAATGCTGAAAGAACATCCGGAATATACGGTGGAAACCATAAGCCAGGAATGTGGTTTCAAGAATCCACCCAACTTCTACAAGCTCTTTTCCGAGCAATTCAGCATGACTCCCGCCGAATATCGGGACAGCAGGAATCTACTATAAATAAACGAGTTACAGTCCTTGCGTGGATTTTCGTTATAACAAAAGTGATAAATTCGTATAACAACCCGAATAAAAACACTGCGCCCTAAAACCTGTTTCTCTACCTTTGAGCCACGTTAAACAAAACAAGACGTGTCACTCAGAATGGGAAAAGAAACAAGTATCATTTTTGCCTGCCTTCCGGCGCTGATCGGCCCCGGTGGAATCATGGCGGTTGATTTGAATAATGGCACCGTTACCGACGGTTCCTCCCCAGTGCTGCCGTTGCTGCTTGTCACGTCCCTGCTGGTAATCATACTCCTTACCGCATGCCTTTATTATTATAAATGCAGATTACACCGTTCCCAGGAGTATCTGGTGCGCTACATCAACGAGTGTCTGGAACTGCGCAAACAGGTGCCCACTTCCCGGCGGTCCTTCCATCTCGATCCGCCCGACATCACCTCCAAAGAATTTATCAAGATAATAGAGAATATGTTGAAGCGAATCATCTTCCTTCCCCTTTTCGCATTGTTTGCCCTGCCGCTCACGGCGCAGGAAAAGGGTGACGGCGAAAAAGGGAGCGGCGAATACGTATTCCGGTTCGTGCCGGAGAAAGATATGTTTTATATCCCTTACCGGCAGAACGGAAGCGAAATGCAACGGCTGTGCGACAGCCTCAGCGCGTGTATGCCGCAACTGGGTGACGGGCGTATGTATGTCAATGTCAGCAGTTACGCCGCCTCTTCCGTCGGCAGCCTGTCCGCCCGGCGCATGGCCTACCTGCGCAACAGCCGCGTGAAGACGGAACTCATCACCCGCATGGGACTGACGGAGAAGATGTTCGTCACCGACCGTATCATTCCCCGCGCCTACGGAACGGACAGCCTGCGCAATGTCGTAGTGGTCACTTTCCCTGCCAGCGTAGAGAAGGTGGCGCGGATAGTCGGCAAAGAAGCCGCCATGCGTGTATTGGCGTATAATAAGGAAGTGTCCGGCGAAGCCGAAGCCGAACGACAGGCTGCCGGACAGGAGTCTATCCGTCATGCTGATAATTCTATCCGTCATGATACCGACTCTATCCGTCATGCTGAGCGTAGCCGAAGCATCTCCTCCCCCGAATCACAAGGAGAAGAGATTCTTCGACAAGCTCAGAATGACGAATACTCCGCCCTCTCCCTCCGCTTCAACCTCCTCCGCTGGGCTACCCTCACCCCCGACCTCGGCCTTGAATGGCGCATCGACCGTAGCTGGAGCATCCTCGTAACCGGCAGCTGGACTTCATGGTCGTGGAGCGACAAACGCAGAAGATACGCCCTTTGGGAACTCTCCCCCGAAGTGCGCCACTACATAGGTAAGGAAAGTCACGGCTACCTCGGCATCCTATACCACCTCGGCGAGTTCAACTACCACCTCGGTTCCACCGGCAAACAGGGCAACCTGCAAGGCGGCAGCATCACCGGCGGCTACCTGCTCCGGCTGAACAAAACCCTGTCGCTGGACTTCTCCCTCGGCGCAGGCTGCACCCATGCCGATTACGACCGATACACCCTCACCGACGGAGTACGCGTCCACCGTGGCAGCAAGACAAAGAATTACTGGGGCATCAACCGACTCGGCATCACCCTGCAATGGTTATTAAATTGAAATGAAGAGATAAGATGAAGACAAATCCGATATATAAAACCTTTGCATCGGGAAGTATTCTCCTGCGGGGAAACATCCTCCTGCGGAGAAGTACTCTCCTGCCGGGAAACATCCTCCTGTTAGGAAGCCTCCTCCTCCTCGCCTCCTGCGTGAAGGACGACCTGCACAACACCCCGCACCCCGACCGGGGCGCCCTGCTGGTGACCACCGACTGGAGCACCCGTTCATCCTCCGCCCCCCTGCCCGACCAATACATCCTGCGCATCGGCGACACGGAGCAAACCGTAAGTGGAGAAACGAATCCCTTCGCCGCCCTGCTCCTTCCGGGCAACCAACACCTGCTGGCCTACAACCAGCCCGACGGCATCACCCTCAACGGAACCGTCGCCACCGTAAACACCCTGCCCGACGGCACCCTTACCCCCACGCCCAGCTACCTGTTTTCAGCCACCCGGGAACTCGAAATCATCCCGGACGACACCCTACGGGTAACCGTCACGATGCAGCAACGCATCCGTCAACTGACCCTGATACTAAAACTGAGCCCCGGCGACGAAAACCGCCTCAGCCGCCTGTCCGCCACCCTAACCGGCATCCTCCCCGCCATCCATCTGGCCGACGGCAGCCCGGCCTCCGACAGCGGAAAAAGCATAATCCCCCCGTTCACCCTTACCGACTCCGATGCGTCCGGGACACGCCGCCATGCGACCCGTGCCGCCACCCGTTCATCCGCCCTGTCCGCCACCGTGCGCCTGCCGGGCGTGATGCCCGGCGAAACACAACTGCTGACGTTGTCCCTGACCCTGTCGGACGGTCACACCCAAACCCTCACCACCGACCTGACCGAGGCACTGAGAAACTTCGGCAACGCCCCGGAACCGCTCACCCTCGATGCCGCCCTCCAACTGCCCACCCCCACAGGCATCGGCGGCTCCATCACCGACTGGAACGTAGTGGATAACGGGGAGGTGGACATACATTGAGAATTGACAATGGACGATTAATAATTAAAGAGAAGATATGAAGAAAAAGAGCTTTATCAAGAGAAGCACATTGCCGGAAGCATCGCTTTGCGCGAAGACACATGCTAAAGTGTTCCGTACTGCTACATTCCGTAGTGCGGCGGTGTTCCGTAGTGCGGCGGTATTCCGCACCGCGGCATTCTGTGCCGCCGTATTCCTGCTGGCAGGATGCGGCAACGACAATGAGTCGGCAACGGCGGACGGCAACGGCAGCCGCGTACCGCTTGAAGTGACCGGCGGCATCAGTGCCCAAACCCGTGCCGCGGACGCCGCATGGGCTGCATCCGACGCCATCGGCATCTACATGTTGAAGTCCGGCACCACCGACATCGCCGAGTCCGCCGCCAACCGCCGCTACACCACCGCCCAGGGCGACGGACGTTTCAGCGCCGACGCCGGAGCCTCCATCTATTACCCCATCGACGGCAGCAAGGTCGATTTCCTCGCCTACTATCCGCACAGCGCCTCCGGCGTGGCAGACGGCAAGTACGCCCTCGACCTCTCCGACCAGAGCCACCTTCCCGCCATCGACCTGATGAGCGCCAGCGTGTCGGGCAAGGACAAATCCGCCCCCGGTGTCGCCTTCAACTTCCACCACCTGCTCACCAAGCTCGAACTCGTCAACACACCCGGCACCGGCATCACCGCCTCCGAGCTGAAAGGCATGACAGTGGAAATCACCGGCCAGCGCACCGCCGCCAGCTACGACATCCTCTTTGAAGCCCTCGACGTGGCGGACGCCACCGCCACCCTCACCCTGAACACCTCCGCCGACGGCAAGAAGTCCGCCGCCATCCTCCTCCCCAACACGAAGACGGTGGTGAACCCCATCGTCCCCGGCCGTCAACTGGTGTTCACGCTGAAGACGGGCGGCGAAAAGTTCTACTGGAACATCCCGGACGACAAGTCCTTCAACGCCGGAGAGAAGAATATCTACACCATCACCATCAACCGTTCCGGACTGGAAGTAACCTCCAGCATCACCGACTGGACGTCGGGCAACGGCACGGGTGAAACAGGAAGCGCGCAATAAATATTTTAGAATATGAACATAAGAAACGAAGTAAACAGTATGAAAGCAAGATTTTTAATGACTATGGCAGTAGCCGCAATGACGCTGGCCGCCTGCAACAATGAAGAGACTGACACATGGGCGGGAGAAATCCGCCTCTCCAGCGGACTGGAAGCGCAACAGACGCGCAGCATTGCGACCGACTTACAAGGCGTCCAAATAGCCAGTGACGTACACGTAGGGTTCTTCATCAACGAAAACGTAGCGAGCGGTAGCACTGCCACCACTACCTACACCCAGAATCTGGACTACACCGCCAGCGGTTCGGGCGGCTTCAACGGCACCGCCGTCTATTATCCACAAAGCGGCAACGGTGTAAACATCTACGCCTACGCCCCCTGGAAAACCAGCCTTGCCCTTAATGGCAATTACGCTTTCAGCATAAAGGCAGACCAAAGCAAGGATGCCGACTACCTTGCCAGCGACCTGCTGTGGGGACAGCCGATGAAAGAAGGAACAAATCCCGGTGAATACGTAACCGCCAACCCCGTAGCCCACACCAAGGACGCCGTGCCCGTCAGCTTCAAGCACCTGCTCTCCAAAATACAGGTAGAACTGAAACCCGACAACACCAGCGGCCTCACGGCAGACGACTTCAAGGGCGCAAAACTGGAAATACTTTCCGTTAAGCCCGAGGTAAGCCTCACCCTTGCCAATGGAACCATTACCTCCGCTTCGGGCACGGTTACCAATGTACTCGCCGCCACTTACACCACTACGGGAACCCCATCAGCCCTCACCGCCGCCGCCATCGTCGTTCCACAGACCTTCAGCAAAGGCGCGAAATTCATGCAAGTCACCCTCGCCACCGGCGGAAAGCTCTTCTACACATTGCCGAACGGAAGCTCTGACGCCGACCTGACACTTGAAAGCGGTAAAATCTACAATTACACAATCACCGTGAAGCTGACCGGACTGACCGTCACCTCCAAGATTAAAGACTGGGAGACAATCGGTGCAAATCCCGTCGCAGGCGACGCCGTAATGGACTAAATAATCACTTAAACCCCACCATTAACCATGGCTCAAAACCCGACCCAAAAGGCGAAACTATCGCTCAAAGCCCTCGACCTGGCACTGACGCAGGACGTAAAGAACGACTATTACCTTCAACCCAAGTTGCAGAAATGCCTCTCGATGGACGACCTCGCCCGCGAGGTGGCCGCCCTGAGCACCCGCCAGGAAGACTCGGAAGAGATAGCCCGCATCGGCCGCCTGCTGATGCGCCGTGCCGTCTGGTTCCTCTCCTCGGGCTACAGCCTGAGCACCGAACTGGGCTACTTCCGTCCCACCGCCCGGGGCGTCTTTTTGGACAGCGAACTGAACGCCTCGCCCGACCGCGAACGCCTGCAGCTCGGCATTTCCTACTCCATGAGCCAGGAGATGCGCCAAGCCCTGGCCGACGCCGAAATAGACGTTGAGATACAGAAAGCCGCCAGCGGCCCGCAACTCTTCTCCGTGGTCAGCGCGCAGGACGCCCAGCATCCCGAAGCCGCCACCCGCGGCGAAGGCGTGCCCGTCAGCGCCGGACAGACGTGCATCATCATGTGCCGCAACGGCAAGGTGGGCGGCACCGGTTCCGAAATCGGAGTCACCATCACCCGCACCGACGGCAACACGGGGACGAAGCACTTCTTCCCCCTGGCGCAACTCTATCCCAACACCCCATCGCAGGTGGGCTTCGTGATGCCCGCATCCGCCCCCGAAGGCTCCGTGTGGAGCGTCATGCTCTGCACACAGCTGGGAAGCAACGGAACCGCCCTGCTCAAGGAACCCCGCAAAGTGACCATGGCCGACTACTTCGTAGTGGGCGAAGTGGCCGAAACGCCCGGGAGCGGTGGCAGCGGATCGGGAGGCGGAGGAGTCGACGAAAATCCGCTGGGATAAAAATCGCGGCCAGTCCGCGATAGCTATCACGGGCAGTCCGTGATGGAGACCGCGGGCAGTCCGCGATGGAGGTCACGGTCGGGCCGCGATAAGATATTTCATATCTTGATTTTAGTTTACTATCTAAAAAAGTAAAATGATGAAAGTAGATGAAATTTACACAATCGTGATTATAAACAGTACTAACATTAAAAAATCAGTATTATGTTGCAAGTTACACTAAAAGCCCTTGGGGCTGAAAACGGTAAATTCCTAAGCCATGCTCTTGATAAAGTTTGGTTGCAGGACGGTGTTAAAGGTGAAGGTGAGATTTTTATATTGGAAACTCTTCCCAACGGAAATGTAGCCCTGGCTTGTCTTGGTGCAGAAACCGGGAAATATCTTTCACACGCCAACGGTAAGTTGTGGTTACAAGACGGCATTCAAGGCGAAGGTGAAGAATGGGTTTGTCATGACAGCGGAAATGACCGGATTTCCCTCGAATGTTTGGGGAAAGAGAGCGGGTTGTATCTCAGCCATGCTTGTGACAAAATGTGGCTTCAGAATGGCTATCAAGGCGAAGGGGAGCTTTGGCTGGAACGCTTTCAATAAATCCGTTAATCAATGAAGTCCGGCATAAACCGGATTAACAGCCACCGCCGGGCACGAGGCGCGTAAGCCCGGAGTGCGCCACCTCCCTTACAGAGAGGTAGCGACCGTTTCCTTCGCCGGAAACGGTGGCACAAACCATGAAAAGACAAGCGTTCTCCTTCTCCCAAGAACGCTTGTAACGATATTGAGAAACAATAAGAAAAAGACAAGCGATATGAAACCAAAGCACTTCCCACAATCCGCCCGGCACATCCTATGCTGCCTCGCCCTGCTCGCCGCCTCGTGCAGCGACCTGACCGATGACGACGGCAACCGCTTGCCCGACGGCACGTACCCCATGACCTTCACCGCCAGCGTGGACGGGCCGACCGCCACCCGTGCCGCCACTACCGACGGGCAGTGGACTACGGATGACCCGATAGCCGTGCAGGTGGGCGGCGACGTTAAGCAATACACCCCTGCAACTGCCGGTAATAATTCTGCAACCCTGAGTGCGGCAAGTGGCACCACTCCGTTTTACTGGCAGAATACCAACAGCATCAGCATCACGGCATGGTACTACGGTACGGGTTACAACGCTACGCCGCCGGGCGGTGCATCGTGGGCGGTGCAGTCCGACCAAAGCAAGACAGAACCGGGCAGTACCGATGATAACTACCAACGCAGCGACTTCCTCTACGCCCCGGCGACGGACATCTCTTTCAATCCCTCCGACGGCGCGGACAATAGCCTGACTTTCTATCACCAGACGGCAAAGGTCATCATCAATATAAAAAATGCCGAAGCCGCCACCGATGCCTCCGCCATACAAAGCGTAGTTATCGGCGATGCCGACAACCTCGCCCTCTCGGGCAGCTACACCGCACCCACGAGCGGAGGAGCCACCGCAGGCACCTGGATTCCCGCCACCAGCGGTTCCGGTATGGGCACCATTACTCCCAAGAAACTGACTGCTCCCGGTACGCTGACCGGTGGCGAAACCGCCCTTGCCAGCTACGCCGCCCTCGTCATCCCGCAACAGATGAAGGATAAGAAATTCATCGCCATCAGCCTCGCCAACGGCAACACCTATTATTATACCCCGACGCAGGACAACGACGCCAACCTGCAAAGCGGCAAGCAACATATGTATGACATCACCGTGAAGCACGGCTATCTGGAAGTAACGTCAGTTACGGTCGGCAGCGCATGGGGCAGTGACGGCAGCGCGGAGGACGTGACAGGCAAAACCCTTGCCGATGGTTATGCTCCCAACGACTTGAAGATAGGTGACTTCTATTACAGTGACGGCACAACCTCCGACGGCGGCTACCGCAAATACTCGGACGGCACTACGGCAATAATGCCCGTCCAGCCCGTGCTGAAGGATGCTGACGGAAAGGAACGTACCGTTATCGGCATTGTCTTTTGGTTAGGCGACATCAAGGGCGACAACTACACGCTGTTGGATAGTAAATTCCCCAGCGGTACGCATGGCTTGGTCGTTTCCTTGTGGGATATGCCTGCTCCGGATAATCCAAGTAGTACCACCATGAAATGGACGTATGGTGGCTATGAATATGTCAACACTTGGTTGGGTAGTGCCACGTGGTCGGGAACTGTCAGTAGACCCGGCAGTTTCACCAGTATTCAAGTAGCAGACAAAATGCAGGGTTACGCCAATACCGTTGCCTTGGAGGAGTACAATAAATACGTAGAAAATCCCAGTTATAGTAAGAATCAGAATCTTCGTGTGAAGCCTGTCAAGGGTCTGTCTGCTTTTCAGACCGCCCATCCTGCTCCCGTAAGCAGTAGCGGTTGGTATTGGCCTTCCGTTTATGAGTTGAAACAGGTGTGTTGGGGACAAGGGAATAGTAGTAATACAAGTGGAAAAAGTATGCTGAATACTCAAATCGGGAAGGTCGGTGGAAATATTTTCAGCAGCGACGACTATTGGTCGAGTACGGAGAACAGCAGCAGCAACTACGCGTGGTATGTGTACTTCAACATTAGCAACGTGAGCTACGTCGGCTATAAGGACTCCAATACCTGTCGTTTGCGTCCCCTTCTTGCTTTTTAGCTATTTATCTATTAAAATTATTTATCTATTATGGCGTAGCCGTTCATTTATCTATTTAACCCGAATAAAAATGAAAACGAACATACTTTATTTTCCCTTACTCGTCCTGCTGTCCGCTGTTTCTTTGTGCGGTTGCAGCAACGACGACGAACCGGTAGCCACCGCCACCGATGGCACCACGCTCACCGTGACAGCCCGTGCCGACGGCTTCGCCTCCACGGACGGCACTGCGCACACCGGTACCCCGCAAACCCGCGCTTCGGAAAGCGGTTACACCACCACCTTCGTGAAAGGCGACCAAATAGGCGTGTTCGCCGTGAGGGACGGCAGCGTAATTACCGGTTGCCAGAATATGCCGCTCACTTACAACGGTACGAGTTGGAGCGGTAGCGCACCCGTCTATAAATATGCCGATGCCACCTACTTTGCCTACTACCCGTATACTGACGGTATGAACAATAAAACAAGCGTTGATGAAATCGTCACAGCCTTCAACGCCACCGTCACTGCTGCCACCGACCAAAGCACGTATGCCAAGTATACCGCTTGCGACCTGATGACAGCGACAGCAGAATCTCCCATCAGCGGTACTTCCCTTAGTTTCTCTTTCACGCACAAGATGTCCCTGATAGAGATTTCCCTTCCGGTGCAGAAGTACAAGACAACCGATAACGCAGATGCCTACGAGTATTCCGCCCCCGTCCTCGGTGCCACGTTCAGCCTCGCTCCGAGTAGCGGCAGCGGTGCAACAACGATTAAACCTTGCCCCATGGGCAACGGCATTTACCGCTACATCGTTCCCGTAGGTACTTCCGGCGCCACCGTCAGCGGTGCGTTCGATACTGCCGATGGCAAGACCATCGAATACTCAAAAAACAGCCTTTCTTTGTCCGCCGGCAATTACAAGCGGCTGAATGTGACATACAACGGCGCTACCTCTACTCCCACAGTCCGTACTCTTACCGTAGGCGACTTCTTTTATTCGGACGGCAGCATCTGCCCCGGCGACGCAAGCAATCCACCAAAAGAGGGTTGTATCGGTATCGTGTATTGGTTAGGCGACATCAAGGGCGACAATTACACGCTGTTGGATAGTCAATTCCCCAGCGGTACGCATGGCTTGGTCGTTTCCTTGTGGGATATGCCTGCTCCGGATAATCCAAGTAGTACCACCATGAAATGGACGTATGGTGGCTATGAATATGTCAACACTTGGTTGGGTAGTGCCACGTGGTCGGGAACTGTCAGTAGACCCGGCAGTTTCACCAGTATTCAAGTAGCAGACAAAATGCAGGGTTACGCCAATACCGTTGCCTTGGAGGAGTACAATAAATACGTAGAAAATCCCAGTTATAGTAAGAATCAGAATCTTCGTGTGAAGCCTGTCAAGGGTCTGTCTGCTTTTCAGACCGCCCATCCTGCTCCCGTAAGCAGTAGCGGTTGGTATTGGCCTTCCGTTTGTGAGTTGAAACAGGTGTGTTGGGGACAAGGGAATAGTAGTGGTGTAAGTGGAAAAAGTATGCTGAATCCTAAAATCACGAAGGTCGGTGGAACTACTTTCGGCAACGACTACTACTGGCCGAGTACGGAGAACAGCACCAACAGCGGCCGCTACGCGTGGCTTGTGATCTTCAGCGATGGCACCGTGGGCTACGTCGGCGGCTATAAGTACAGCTATGCCTATCGTGTGCGTCCCCTTCTTGCTTTTTAGGTGCGACAAGATGTCGTGTAAGTAATTGTTTATCATGCGTTTAGCTATGTATAAGCCTGTTATTCCGTTAGCAGAGCCTAGGGAGACATGCATGTTTAGTAATGAATGTGTATGAAGCTTTCCCGACACCGAAGTCCGTCCCAGGAGGAGTGAATGCCGCGAGGTTGCAGCAACCAATCCAAGCATCATGGATTCAGGATAGCCGGGCTGACCGATATGAATAACACAAGTGAACCACCATAGGTATCGTAACCAGAAAAAAGGCTTACGGATGCTTTCAAGCCTTGACCAAAAGGGTACGCAGTCAGGTTAGTTGTCCTTAAAAGCAGCTACACGGATGTAGCACTGCCGGTATAAGAGGTGGATTCTAAGTCGGTCTTTAGTTACTTATACGGAACTTGGTAAGCCCAATTGCCTCCTTCCCCGCGGAAGGTAAGCTTCCCGCAAGGAGAACCGAATGGCAAGTGGGTATGAGATTGTGGATGAAGCGAACGCCTTCCTGTAATGGGATGGATAAGGTTTTCAATGTTATCCTCTGCGAAAGCAGGCAGACTTCCACATGGTGATTCTTTGCAAAATGATTGTAGAACTTTTTTAATGAAGAAATAGCAAATGAACGAAGAGAAATCAACGTGTGCATCTTCAACATCGACTTCCCCTTCTTCCTGGAACAGCATTGACTGGAAGAAGTGCGAGTGTCGTGTCAGGAAGCTGCAAGTCCGTATTGCAAAGGCTTGTAATGAAGGAAGATACAACAAGGTTAAATCCTTGCAGCGTCTTCTTGTCACCTCCTTACCGTCCCGGCGGATATATTATCCGCCGTCCCCCGAGTATAAGGATTTTCAATCCGCCTTCTCCTCCTTAATTATCCGCTATCAGCGGATTACAAATCCTTATACCCTCGAAATGGAAAAGATAGGGAAACAAGCCACGGGTTGGAAACAATTTCCAAGAGAGATTCTACTCTGTTTTATCATTGGCAATGGAGGGCTTTACCATAAGAATGAGAGAAAGAATAAGATTGGATAAGAAGAGCCGTGTGAAGGGAGACTTTCATGCACGGTTCTGTGAGGAGCTTGGGGTGAAAGTCCCCGGGCTTACTCGATACACAAAACATTGATAATAAAAGCGTTCTTTGAAAGATTGTGTTGGAGAATAAAGGGGAAAAAGAGTACCTTTGTCGGCGTTTAACGTAAAATGATGAAACAATAATGGCAAAGATAACAGTACTGGCTACCGACATTCATGTAGTGTCTGTCAACAACGAAGACTATATCTGTATCACTGATATGTTGAAAGCCAAAGACGGCGATTTCTTCATATCCGATTGGTTGAGAAACCGGAACACACTTGAATATCTCGGTATTTGGGAGCGTTTATATAATCCGGATTTTAATTATGGCGAATTCGCCACAATTAGAAACCAGGCAGGATTGAACAGTTTCAAAATCAGCGTGAAAGAATATGTGGAGAAAACCCATGCCATCGGTATTCAGGCAAAAGCCGGAAGATATGGGGGCACTTATGCGCACAAGGACATCGCGTTTGAGTTTGGAATGTGGATTAGCGCCGAATTCAAGATATATTTGGTGCGTGAATTCCAGCGCCTCAAGGAGCAGGAGCAAGCCCAACTGGGCTGGAGCGCCAAACGGGAACTCTCGAAGATAAACTACCGCATCCACACTGATGCCATCAAGCAGAATCTCATCCCGGCGGAAGTCACCCCGCAGCAAGCCTCGCGCATCTATGCCGGCGAAGCCGACGTGCTGAACGTAGCCATGTTCGGTGTCACTGCCCTCGAATGGCGCGACGCGCACCCCGACCTGAAAGGCAACGTGCGCGACTATGCCACGGTGAACGAGCTGATTTGCCTCTCGAACATGGAGAACCTGAACGCCGTGTTCATCGCCGAAGGACTCCCGCAGAGCGAGCGCCTCGTCCGTCTCAACCGGATAGCGATTCAGCAGATGCAGGTGCTGGAAGACGTAAACCGGAAGTACCTCAAATAAATCCCCGCCCCTCCGACACCTCTCTTTCCCCAAGAACCCGTCCCGACAGATATATTATCCGCCATTCCCATAGGCGAAACTTCGCTGGGATAAAGAAAAGCACAGCGTCAGGCAGGTTCGCAACCGCCTGAACAGCCACCGCTGGGCACGAGGCGCGTAAGCCCGGAGTGCGCCCCCCCCTACAGAGAGGTAGCCATCGTTTCCTTCGCCGAAAACGGTGGCACAAACCATGAAGTGACAAGCGTTCTTTGAAAGATTGTGTTGGAGATCAGGGAAATAATGGCTACCTTTGCACAGTAAAAAAACAACAGAAAGGAGGAAAACGATATGGCAAGACCCATCAAAGAAACCCCGATACTATACGGGGAAGATGCCCGGAGATTTCTGGAACGGATGAAAAATCCTCCCAAAGAAACGAAGGAAGAGCGTGAACGCCGTTTGGCGCATTATAGAACTGTGATGCAATGGTTTGAAAATGGGAAAAAAGAATAAGCAGGTTTTGGCTTATTTCAGTTTGGCAAACGACCGTGTATCATTGAGTGATTTTGACAACAAGACGGAATTTAATCGTTTTCGTAAACATCGTTTCGTGAATGAAAAGCGTCTGAAAAGTTATCCTGCAAGTAAAGTATGCCGTTTAGGTGTGGATATTTCGGCAAAAGGTATGCGCATCGGTTCATACCTTATAGACTTTATCAAAAGCTATTTTTTGATGGATAACAAGACCGGTTGCCGTTTCCTCACAGTGGACGCTTATGCCGGTGCCGTCCCCTTTTATCTGAAGAACGGCTTCATCCCCTTAAATGACGAAGACGCCGATGCCGATACCCGTCTGCTCTACTTTGATTTGGCAACAATAGCCGATGACGAATCCGGCGATTAATCCGCCTCCTCCCTTCTCCAATCCTTTCCCTTTCCCAAAGAGCCTAATTCAAGATTAGCGGATTTTACTCCTCCGTCCCCCGAGTATCAGGATTTTCAATCCGCTTTCCGCTTCCGCATCAACTATATACCCCGGAATTATCGGATATCAGCGGATTACAAATCCTAATACTCAATCAATCGGATTGCAAATCCGATTGAACAGATTGAACAGAGATTAAACAGAACTCGATTGGAACGGAGCACCTCTGCCCGTTAGTATTCTTTGGTATGTTGGTTTACACATTTAATAAATAAAATCTCGGAATTATTGCATAATTGTTCACCTATTAGTTACCTTTGTAACATCAAACATCTATCGCATGAAAGAAAATAATAAATTTATCCGTAAGGTAGTCGTATATGCTAACTACTTCAAAGAGTTTAGAAAAACTCTATCACGGGAAGCATTACGTAAAACCTACCAGATACTTACCTATATAATGATATTAGAACAAGTGCCTGAAAAATACCTGAAAGCAATCAATGGTACACAAGGTCTGTTCGAAATCCGTATAGAAGAGGGAGGAAACATTTATCGCATTTTCTGCTGTATGGATGAAGGAAGTCTGGTGATATTGTTTAATGGTTTTCAAAAGAAAACACAAAAAACGCCTCCCGGAGAAATTGAACGTGCCAAGCGAATTATGAATGAATACTTTTCCAGTAAAAAAACGAAAGGAGAAACAAGCAATGAGAAATGAAGATTTAAAAGCAAGAGGATGCACCCCAATTGAAGATTTAATTGCCGAAGACTTCGGCGCACCGGGAACAGTTGAGCGTGATGAGTTTGAAAGCAGTTGTGAAGCCTTCATCATTGGTGAAAGACTGAAGGCTGAACGCCTCAAAGTAGGCATGACACAAGAACAGCTTGCCAACAAAATCGGAACAAAGAAAAGTTATATCTCACGCATTGAAAATGGACGTGCGGATATTCAACTCTCTACCCTATTTAAAATCTTTCAAGGACTTGGACGAAAAGTCAGCTTTACCATTATGTAGAGGCGGATTTATTACCCCTAAGAACCCCGTCCCCCCGTCCCGGCGGATTTGCAATCTGCCGCTCCCGGAGTATCAGGATTTTCAATCCGCTTTCCGCTTCCGCCTCAACTATATACCCCGGAATTATCGGATATAGGTGGAAAACAATAAAAACTTATAAGTTCTTATACAGAATCACGAGCGTTCCCTTTTACGGGAGCGCTCGTTTTCTTTAATACTTCTCCCAGCCCACCAACCAGATAGAACGGAAGATTAACAAGCCGGAATGTTTTACCTTCAATCGTGGTGACTTCATCTACCGAATAAGGTTGTGACCACACACGCACGGCAACAGTTTGCGAAGAACGGTTCATAAACCTATCCCCCTACTCATTAATCGCACCGCAACTCGGACAACGTCCTTTTTCTTTGAGTTTCTGTCCGCAATTACCGCAACGATAGCGATAAACAACAAGTGTGGCATGCACCTTTTTCAGGAAAATCCAGATGAAGGCAGCAAGGAAGACGTAACCGATATATATCTGCGTGGTCAATATAAAGAAGAAATAGCAAAAGATGCAGCAAGATGCCAGACCCAGCAAATAGAACATAGCGGCTGCAGGCGAAAGCTGGCGGAACAAATCATCGAGCACTGCCAGCAAGACAATGATAAACAACCAGATGCCCAACAAGAAGACCGAAAGGACAAACGGCACCTTGAAAGGAGAAAGCGTAGGATTAAAGTAGAAGTGTTCCCACGTTTCGGGCACAAAAACCTGCATGGACTCATACACCGTAGCACTGAATGCCATCAGCAGGCAAAGTAACAGCGGATACACACTGTCGATATCATTAAAATAGACCATCTTCAACTGTTTGCGACGAAACAAACGGAGCATCCAGGCCCCCACAAACAAAGCGAAGATAATAACGAAATACGAAGCATGCGTATCACTGAACAGGTAAATGAACTGGGAAATACTATCCGTCGGCACAAAAGCCTGCATCATCTCACGCTCCCCAATCCATCCCTGTATCTCCTGAGTATGGGCCAGCTTCACCCAAACACTATCCACGCTGTCCGCCGGATGAATGGCAAATTCAGCCACCACCACACGGTCTCCTTTGTAAAGGGTATTATAGCAATCTTTCACAGGCAAACAGGCAAGCACTACAGAATCCTGTACTACTTCCAGGTTAGTGTTCAGCGTGTAATGGCGGTCATAAAGGTAAGTCAGGGAATCACGGGTCCCGGCACTCATTCCTTCATCATCCAGATTGGGACGCGAATAGCGGCAAGAAAGAAAACAGAAACATAAGAATAAAGAAATGCAGATAAGTGCAGACCTGCGCAAAGAAAAGAAACTGTATGCCCTGCGTAGCCCTATGCCGATTCGCATTCCTGAATCATATTTCAATCCCTTATTCCGCATAAACCTTCATCTGACAATTTTTACAATCGAACTCCAGACGGAAACGCTTACCGTCAGTTCCCGACAGGTAATAAGGTTCCCGATAAGGTGAACGCCCTTTCTGATAAGTGGGGCACCACCCCATACTATAACGCAGGCAATGCTTGCAGAACATCAGGACAGCACCCGGAACGGACTGTTTCTCGTAAGCCGGAGCTACAGAGGCAATGCCGTGGTCAGCATAGAAAGAAGCGGCACGGGTGTTCATCACATTGCCGAGATACGTTAATGAAGCCCCGGAAACAGTCGGTTTATGCGAAGTCTCCGGAAGCGGGAAAAGATGGGTGGTTGGTTTCCAGACAGCCAGTTCACGGCGGTAGTTGATACGGCGGGCAGTAATGAGTTTTTCTATAATCTGACGACGCCATTCGGCTACGACGGAAGCGGGGAGAAACCAGTTGTCGGAAAAGCGTATTTCAATGGCGGAACCGGTTTCGGGCGAATGATGATTCGCCTCTACAGGGGTACAAGCTTCAAAGGGGGTGTTTCCCAATTTGCCAAGTTGCGTGCGCAGATTATCCGCCTGCGGTGTACGGGCAAATTCTCTCTGATAAGGAAAAGAAAGGGTTACACTGTTATCATCCTCATCCGTAGTAGTCAGGGTAAAGCCGAAAGCCGTATCTGCCAAAAGCAAGGAGACGGCAATCTTCCGCTCGGAAGACTTGCGGGAAAGCAGCTTTTCAAATTCCTGATCGAAGTTGCGATACAGCACAGTTCGCGGACGAATACGGGGCATCTCCCCCGCCGGATAAAGTTTGTTCCCATCCACACGGTTGATGCGGAAACCTTGCAGACGGCCTTGTTCATCGAGATAGCATACGCCATCGCCATTATTGAAAGATTTCAGTCCGGCCACCGTAAGGTAGTTTCCACGTTGTTCCTTCATGGTTCCCATCTCTTCACCAAGAGACTTCGGAGTATCGAAAGAGAAAATCCCTTCACTGCGTCCATGCAGGAAGTAGTGGGTAAAACCGCGGCTGAAACTCTTATCCAGTTGCGGACGGAAAGTATAACGGCAAGTACCGGAAGAAGCGCGCACATATTCCGTGCGGCGTGCAAAGATGGCATCCAGTTTCTGGCGATAGGCCGCTGTGACATTTTTTACGTAAGAGACATCTTTCAGACGGCCTTCTATTTTGAGAGAGGTAGCGCCCGCATCGAGCAATTCTTCCAGAGCGTCACTCTGATTCAAATCTTTAAGGGAAAGCAGATGTTTATCGCGCACTATCACTTTCCCGTCCGCATCCGTCAGACTGAAAGGCAGGCGGCAGAATTGCGCACACTCTCCCCGGTTAGCACTGCGTCCGAAGCAAGCCTGACTAACATAGCACTGGCCGCTATAGCTGACGCAAAGCGCACCATGCACGAAAATCTCCAACAGAACCTCAGGACAAGCTTCGTGAATACAATGAATATCCTGCAAAGACAATTCACGCGCCAACACCACTTGCCGGAAACCGGCTTCTGCCAGGAAACGCACTTTCTCCAGTGTACGGTTATCCATTTGCGTACTGGCATGCAAAGGAATAGGCGGCAGGTTCAGACGGGTGATTCCCATATCCTGCACAATCAGTGCATCAACACCCGCACGATACAAATCCCAGATCATAGCCTCCGTTTCCTCCAGTTCCTCTTCTTTCAGAATCGTATTGACCGTGACGTAAATCCGGGCATTATACAAATGGGCATGAGCCACCAAAGCCGTTATATCTTCCAATGAATTGCCGGCCGCCGCACGCGCACCAAACCGAGGTGCACCGATGTACACAGCATCCGCACCATGATTGACAGCCTCAATACCACATTCCAGATTCTTGGCAGGCGCCAGTAATTCTATTTTCCGTTGCTTTATCATTCTATATCGTTAATATTGTACGGAGTTTCCTGATAAACGAAATAGTTCAACCAATTAGAGAACAGCAGATTGGCATGGGCACGCCAACGTACCATGACACCTTTATCCGGATCATCATCCACATAATAATTACGAGGCACTTCAATAGGCAGTCCTTTGTCTAAATCCCTGCGGTATTCCGTGTCCAACGTCAGCGGAGAGTATTCCGAATGACCGGTTACGAAAAATTCGCGTCCGCCACGTGCCACAACAAGATGTACGCCTGCCTCTTCCGATTCGGAAAGCAAAGTCAGTTCGGGCACTTTCAGAATATCTTCTTTCCGCACTTCCGTATGACGGCTATGGGGCACATAGAACATATCATCGAAACCACGGAAAATAGCGTGTAACGGATCTAAAGGACGATGCTCGAAAATGCCGAACATCTTCTTGTCCAATGCATGTTTGGGCACTCCATAATGATGATAGAGTCCGGCTTGTGCCGCCCAGCATATATAAAGTGTGGAAGTGACGTGCGTACGCGCCCAATCAAAGATTTCCATTATTTCATCCCAGTAAGTTACCTCTTCAAAATCCAACTGTTCCACCGGTGCACCGGTGATAATCATACCGTCGTATTTCTCGCCGCGCATCTTCTCAAAGTCAGTATAGAACGTCTGCATGTGTTCAACAGGCGTATTCTTGGATGTATGACTCTTGATTTTCATGAACGAGATTTCCACTTGAAGCGGTGTATTGGAGAGTAAACGCACAAGGTCTGTCTCCGTGGTAATCTTCAAAGGCATCAAGTTCAAGATAACGATGCGCAACGGACGGATGTCCTGTTGCGTGGCGCGTGAGTTGTCAATGACAAATATATTCTCTTCTTTCAGCAACTCTATCGCCGGCAGCTTATCAGGTAAATTTAATGGCATAAGTTCTCAGATTATCTTTAATTTGACTACAAAGGTACGTGATAATTTTGAAATCTCCTGCGAAAGAATGAAAATGTAGGGTAAAAGCCGTTTATTTATCCTCTTCATACAAAGTGAAATAGGTAAAACGATTAACACAAATGCCCCTTTTCATTTCACATTCAGAAATATTATTTTACCTTTGAGGTCTGTTAACGTTAATCAACGTTGAAGAACATAAAAGAAAGAATAGAACCTGAATTCAAGCGTGACTTCAAGTAATTAGCATCCTAAAGCCGACAGACTTTTCCATACCGGTTATGGTCCTACTCAATCCAATAATATTCTGATGCATTAATTGCCTTAGCAAAACCGTAAATATAACCGGACTACTATAGTAAGTATTCCACAAACTATTTAATAATGAATAAAATAAAGTTTAGAAGAAACGGAGTAAAATCCTTAATCTGTTGTGCTCTTCTCTTGAGCACTTCCTGCGTTAACGAAATCGAATCGGAAGTTTCTCCCGGAACCATTCCTATCACATTCTCCACTACTATCAGTAAAGTAAACACAAAAACCAACGGAAGTAGTTTCAAAACAGGAGAACAAATCGGACTATTCGCCATGATATCCGGTACAGCTATCAGCGGGAATCGTTACATTGACAATCTTAAATTAGAATGCGGTGAAAACAACCAGTTTATACCCGAAGAAACAGTCTTCTATCCGGAAGGAGATGCAACTCTTGATTTCATCAGCTATTATCCCTATCAAAAAGAAGGTATCGCCGCAAATAATTCATCACTCAATGTAGCTGTACAAACCAACCAAAGCACCAATGACAACTTCTCCAAATCAGACTTCTTAATAGCTAAAAAAGGGGACATAGCCAGCAGCAACAATGCCGTACAACTTAAATTCCAACATCAATTTGCCAAGCTGAGAATAGAATTATTGCCACAAGATGGAGAAGACATAGACGAAATGCTCCTGTCAAATCCACAGATTGCCATAAGCGGATTTTATATCCAAGCAGATTACGACTTGACAGACAATAAACTAAGTAATTACAAGGCAAAGAGTGACATTGTCCCATTCGGTATTTGGAAAAAGGAGAAAGACAAACTGGTAGGCAAAGAACTTATTGTCATTCCACAGGAAACATCCTCAAGTGACTTATCTTTTACCATTGATTGGAATGGGAAAATATATACTTGTCCTATATCCATAAATTCGCTAAGCAGCAATAAACAATGCGTCATATCCATCAAAGCATTGCAAAATGCCAGTAATACGCTCTGTGGAATAGCGGGAGAAATAGAGGACTGGGGAGAACTGACACAAGAAGAAAGTGAAAACAGTTACCAAATCAGTTCCATCCACATTGCGGCCCTGTCCTTCAAAACATCAGACATCTATCAAGTTCATCAAGGAGGACAGGTTGTGGCGGAAATCTGCAAAGAATACTTGTCATCAGCCAGTAACAATCTCGCCTCACGTGCTATCGTCGTTTATCCGGTAATAAACAAACAGGCACAATTAGATAAAGGAACCGTATTGCAACTTCTGGATAAAGCAGAAAAAGTGCATGGAGGAGCGGTCAATTGGAATGTTGCTGACAACACGCTAAACTATACCCCAGGGGAATCGGCCCCAATTGAAGTGTTTTACATCGATAGTAAAGGACAGATTGTCACAGAGAAGCCTGAAGCACCTGCGACAGTCAACGTCAGCAGCTATATGCTCCGGGATATACGGGGAGGACAGTTGAAAACTTATCCGATAGTAAAAATCGGCACACAGTATTGGATGAAAGAGAACTTACAGGCTACAACTTATAGGGATGGCAACACTATAAAGAAAATAACGGAATTCGGACAAGGAGCCGGTTACTTCCATTCAACAGAGCAGGATGTCTATTTTTATAGTGGAGATGTCCTTCTTGCCGACAATGAATTAGCACCTGAGCAATGGAAGGTACCCAATATGAAGGATTGGGAATCATTAACAAAATACATTAACAATGCAGCCATTCTCTTAGAAACCGGGAAATGGACAACAAATGAGGGTGGTTATATCGCAACAAATGAAACCGGATTCAACGCTATTCCCTATGGATTATACAGTGTAAAGGAAACCGGAACGACTCTTGTGAATGAAGGTTCTTCAGCTGGTTATTGGATAAGCGGTGAATCCAAATCCACTTTGGCAGATAAAGTAATACTCCTTACAAGCTTGAAAGACGACGCCCAACTTATTGACAGCAAACCAAAGAGCAGCGCTCTTTTCGTACGCTGTATAAAAGAATAGCCGGATAAAAAAAGCATATCTCATTTCTTTTTCGTATTTTTGTTCCCAATGTACAAATAGTTTTGTTCACCGAACAAAGGCAACGAAAAAGAAATGAGAATTATCGACCTGATACACAGCAACGAGAAGACAGCTTTCTCCTTCGAAATACTGCCACCGCTGAAAGGCACAGGCATCGAAAAGCTGTACGAAACCATAGATACTTTACGGGAATTTGACCCGAAATACATAAATATCACCACGCATCGCAGCGAATATGTATACAAAGATCTGGGCAATGGTCTGTTCCAGCGCAATCGCTTGCGCCGACGTCCGGGAACCGTAGCCGTAGCCGGTGCTATCCAGAATAAATATAATATCACCGTAGTTCCGCATATTCTTTGCAGCGGTTTCACCCGCGAAGAGACAGAATACGTATTGCTCGACTTACAATTCCTCGGCATCACCGACCTGCTGGTATTGCGTGGAGACAAGGCGAAACACGAGTCTGCATTCACTCCCGAAGGCGACGGTTACCACCACGCTATCGAATTACAGGAACAGATCAACAACTTCAATAAAGGCATCTTCGTAGATGGTTCGGAAATGAAGATAACAAAAACACCGTTCTCTTACGGTGTGGCGTGCTATCCCGAAAAACATGAAGAAGCTCCCAATATCGATACTGACATTTATTGGTTAAAACAGAAAATGGAAGCCGGTGCGGAATATGCCGTTACCCAGCTTTTCTATGATAACCGGAAATACTTCGACTTTGTGGAACGTGCCCGGAAAGCCGGTGTCACCATCCCTATCATCCCCGGTATCAAACCATTTAAGAAGATATCACAAATCAGTATGATTCCCAAAACCTTCAAAGTGGACTTGCCCGAAGAACTGGCATGCGAAGCGATGAAGTGTAAGACGGATGAAGAAGCCAGGCAAGTAGGCATCGAATGGTGCGTGCAGCAATGCAAAGAACTGATGGAGCATGGCGTGCCCAGCATCCATTTCTACTCCATTGGTGCGGTAGATAGCATAAAGGAAGTTGCAAAACAGGTCTACTAAGAGAAGTTGAGAGTTGAGAATGGAGAGTTGAGAGTGGAAGTAATGCAATCGGTAATCAATAACTAAATCATAAGTAATATCGTGTTTTTCAAAGATGTAATAGGACAAGAGGCTGCTAAAGAGCGATTAAGGCAAGAAGTGCGAGAAGGGCGTATTCCTCATGCACAGCTATTTTGCGGTCCGTCGGGAGTGGGAAAGCTCCCGCTGGCAATGGCCTATGCCCGTTACATTTGTTGTCCGAACCGCACAGAAACGGATGCTTGCGGCACCTGCCCTTCCTGCGTGAAATGGAATAAACTGGTGCATCCGGATGTACACTTCGTCTTCCCCATCGTGAAGAAGGGGAAAAAAGAAGTTTGCGACGATTACATAGCCGACTGGCGGCATCTGGTTCTGAACAGCCCCTATTTCAGCCTTAACCACTGGCTGAATGAGATGGATGCCGAAAACGGACAAGCCATCATCTATGCCAAAGAGAGTGATGAAATAGTGCGGAAGCTCAGTCTGAAATCAAGTGAGGGCGGATATAAAGTGACCATCGTATGGTTGCCTGAGAAGATGCACGTAGTCTGTGCCAACAAGCTGTTGAAACTCTTGGAGGAACCACCTGAAAAGACTGTATTCCTGCTGATATCCGAAGCTCCGGACATGATTTTGCCTACCATCCTAAGCCGTACGCAACGTTTCAATATCCGCAAGATAGAAGAGGCTGACATTGCCAGCGCTTTACAGCAGAAATACGGTGTACGACCCAACGACAGTTTCACCCTGGCGCATCTCGCCAACGGTGACTTTATTAAAGCACTGGAAACAATTCATCTGAATGAAGAAAATGAGTTGTTTTTTGAACTCTTTGTCAGCCTTATGCGTCTATCCTATCAACGGAAGATACGCGAGATGAAACAGTGGAGTGAACAGCTTGCAGGTATGGGACGTGAACGGCAAAAGAATTTCCTGACATACGCCCAGCGTATGATACGCGAAAACTTCATCTACAACCTGCATCGCAAGGAGATGAATTATATGACTTTGCCCGAACAGAATTTTGCCACCCGTTTTGCTCCTTTCATCAACGAACGGAATGTGATGGGAATGATGGATGAACTGAGTGAAGCCCAGATACACATCGAGCAGAACGTGAATGCCCGTATGGTGTTCTTTGATTTTTCATTGAAAATGATTGTTCTACTGAAACAGTAGAAACCAGATATATTATTGTAAATAGCTAAATCATAAATAAAAAGATGGATTTTAAACTACATAACGGAAGTGGAGGTCTCTGTTGCAAAAGTTGCTGCAGGCAGGACAAGCAACTGAACACCTACGACTGGCTGGCTGATATTCCCGGAAATGCGGAAGAGGGCGACATGGTAGAGGTGCAATTCAAGAATACCCGCAAAGGGTATTACCGGAACAGCAACCATATACCTTTGGAAAAAGGAGACATCGTGGCCGTAGAGGCAACACCGGGACATGACATCGGTGAGGTGACTCTGACAGGGCGACTCGTTCCACTGCAAATGCGGAAAGCAAATATCAAATCCGAAGCCGATATCAAGCGTATCTACCGCAAGGCGAAACAGGTGGATATGGACAAGTATAATGAGGCGAAAGGCCGGGAACACAGTACCATGATACGTGCCCGCCAGATTGCCCTCAACCTGAACCTTAATATGAAAATCGGCGACGTGGAATATCAGGGAGACGGTAATAAAGCCATCTTCTATTACATTGCCGACGAGCGCGTGGATTTCCGCCAACTGATTAAAGTACTGGCAGACGCTTTCCATGTACGCATCGAGATGAAACAAATCGGCGCACGCCAGGAAGCCGGACGCATCGGCGGTATCGGCCCTTGCGGACGCGAGCTGTGTTGTGCCACCTGGATGACTTCTTTCGTGTCCGTATCTACAAGTGCAGCGCGTTATCAGGATATCTCCCTCAACCCGCAAAAATTAGCGGGACAATGTGCCAAACTGAAATGTTGCCTCAACTATGAAGTGGATTGTTACGTAGAAGCCCAGAAACGTCTTCCTTCCAAAGAAATTGAACTGGAAACCAAAGATGGTACGTTCTACTTCTTCAAGGCGGATATTCTGAGTAACCAGATAACCTATTCTACCGATAAGAATATTCCTGCCAACCTGGTGACCATCAGCGGCAAGCGTGCATTCGAAATCATCGGAATGAACAAACGGGGTACTAAGCCCGACAGTCTTATAGAAGAGACACGCCATGCAGAGCCCAAGAAACCGGTAGACTTGTTGGAACAGGAAAGCCTGACCCGTTTCGACCGTAGCCGCAAAGGCAAAAACGGCGGAGATAATAACGGTGGTGGAAACGGTAACAACAATCGCAAGAAAAAGAAAAAAGCGAATCCCAACCAGCCTGCGGAACAGCAATCCCGGCAACGCCCGCAAGGTGACTCCAGACCCCAAAACGGAGCCAAGCCTCAGGGTGACCAACCCAGACAGCAAGGCAATCAGCCTAAACCGCAAGGAGACCGCCCGCAAGGAGACCAAGCAAGACGTAACAAGCCCAAAAATAATCGTGGACGTGGAGACGGACAGCGCGGAGACGGGCAACGTGACAATGGAGGCAAGCCCAATCCACCCAAACAACAAGGAGAGAAACCAGCCGGAAATGAAAAACCTGCTCAAGCATAAGAAGTCTCTCAGAAAGAGTTTGATACTGCTGTTTGCCGCAAGCCTTTGCATGGCTTGCGACGAACAGACAGTATATCATACTTTTCAATCCCTGCCGACGGAAGGCTGGCAGCGGAAAGATACTCTATTCTTCGATGTCACCATTCCGGACTCCGCTACGCTCTACAATATATCAGTAGAAGTCAGAAACCGGAACAATTATCCTTATCAGAACCTGCCTCTACTTATCTATTACGACAGTCCGGAAGCCCAAAACATCCAAAGAGATACATTAGAGATGAAACTCGCCGACAGTGCCGGAACCTGGTTAGGCGACGGCTGGGGCGGATTATACCAGTCAACGCTCCGCGCAGGACTTATCCGCATTGGAAAAGCCGGAGAATACCGTTTCAAGATCACACACCTCCTGCCGGACGAAGTTCTGCCCGGCATCAATGACGTGGGAATCAGACTAAAACGCTGAGAGTCTTTTTTTACGTCCCGCATCAATGCGCAGGAAGATAAACAGCAGAATAGTAAAGCCCCAGAGTGAAGAACCGCCATAACTGAAGAATGGCAGCGGAATACCAATCACAGGCGTCAAACCCAACACCATACCTATATTAATAAACAAGTGGAACAGGAATATACTGACCACCGAATAGCCATATACCCTACCGAAAGCAGACGGTTGCCGCTCCGCCACAGCTATCAGACGGAGTATCAATATAAGGAATAGAAGCAGTACAGCAGTAGAACCTATAAAACCTTCCTCCTCGCCTACCGTACAGAAGATGAAGTCCGTATCCTGCTCGGGCACATACTTCAACTTAGTTTGCGTACCATTCAGAAAACCCTTGCCGGTCAATCCTCCCGAACCGATAGCAATCTTGGACTGGTTCACATTATATCCGGCTCCTGCCAGGTCTTCTTCCATACCCAGCACTACTTTAATACGTATCTGCTGGTGCGGTTCCAGCACTTTATTGAAAAAATAATCACTTGAATACAGGAAACCGATAGAGCCTATGGCAAACAGCCCTATCAGGAAATAACTAAGGTGACGCTCGCTCAAAGAAAGAAAAATCAAATAGCCGACCACCAGCACACACAGTCCCCACTGCACCCAGACAAGATTGAACGGAACCACGTATTCTGAAACAATATAAGCTATCAGTAACACCCCCAACGTAACCAACAATATGTTACGCACAGGTTCCCACTTCTTCTTATACACCCATACCATACCCGCGGCAGACAGCAGCACCATAGACAGCACCGCAAACTCCCCTATCGGTGTCGGCGTATCGGCAATAAAGACCTGATCGAATCGGATTCCCACCACAAAATAGACTACCGCACACAGACCGGAGAAAAGCACCACACCCGGCATTCCCTCCCGGTACAGCACCAGGAAAAATGCGGTATATACCAATGCCGAACCTGTTTCCCGTTGCAGGATAATCAATATCATCGGAAACAGAATCAGAAAAACCATCATCAGTATATTCTTCCAGTTCTTCATTGTGAACGAATAGGAATTCATATATTTGGCAAGCGCCAGTGCTGTAGCAAACTTGGCAAACTCCGCCGGTTGCAGGCTGACAGGCCCCATCACCAACCACGAACGTGAGCCTTTGGTGTCAGGAGCTATAAATATAGTGACCACAAGCAATATGGCAAGCGCTATGTAAATCAGATAGGCAAACATGTCATAAATATCATCTTCCAGCATCAACAGTACAAATCCCAGACCGAAAGAGCAGATAATCCATACCAACTGCTTGCCCGCACGAGTAGAAAAATCCCAGAAATCACGGTCGCCATAATCATAACTTGCCCCGCAGACACTAAACCATCCGAATACGATAAGAATCAGATAAACACAAATCGTTACCCAATCCAATGATTTCCATATACTATCTCTCCTCGTTACCATACATTATAACACGGTTACTCATTTCTTCCGCCCGTGCCTCACTGGCAGGCGAAAGTTTTCCGTTCAAATATTGTTCCATCATCAAAGCACCATAAGGCACTCCGTAAGTAGCTCCCCAACCGCCGTTTTCCACATAGACGGCAATCGCTATTTTCGGTTTGTCCATAGGGGCAAAACCAATAAATGCGGAATGGTCATGACCACGGTTTTGCGCCGTACCGGTCTTTCCGCAAATTTCCACACCGGGCAGAATTGTTCCTGCGATACGGCAAGTGGCACTTCCGGTGACTCCCGTGACGGCTGCCCGCATTCCTTCTACTATTTCTTCATAATACTGGCGATCAATGGAAGTATACCGACGTTCCCGATAAGTGCTGTCCAACTCCGCATCCTGTATTTCCTTTACGATATGAGGAGTTACGAAATAACCACGGTTAGCAATGGTAGCCGCCAGATTGGCCATCTGCAAAGGAGTACTCAGCACCTCACCCTGGCCGATAGAAATACTGATTACCGTCAGTCCGTTCCACGAACCCCGATAAGCCCTGTCATAAACACCCGCATTCGGGATAAATCCACGCTTCTCTCCGGGAAGGTCCGTTCCCAATTTATAACCGAATCCCTGTGAAACCATGTGATCCTTCCACACTGTAATCGCATTTTGTGGCGAACCGTACTTCCGGTCACCAAACATACGATATAGTCCCCAACAGAAATAGGCATTACAAGAAGTAGCAATTGCCGGTATCAGCGGCAGCGGTGATCCATGTCCGTGGCAACCTACCCGTAAACCGCCATATATAAATCCGTGCGAACAGGGGAAAGACGTGGAAGGCTGGATAATTCCCTCTTGCAGGAAAGTCAAAGCCTGCGCTGTCTTAAAAGTAGAGCCCGGCGGATAAGACCCCATAATAGCACGGTTCAACAGCGGTTTCTGCTTATCCATCTGCAACATCTGATGATTCTTTCCACGTTGGCGGCCAATCATCAAATGCGGGTCAAAGTTCGGAGCCGATACCAAACAAAGAATCTCGCCCGTCTCCGGTTCGATGGCTACAATCGCACCGATTTTATTTTTCATCAGCCGTTCGCCCAATCTCTGTAACTCAATATCCAATCCTAACGTCAGATTCTTACCCGGCACTGACGAACGATCCAGTTTTCCGTCCATATAGTGTCCCTGAATACGTCCATGTGCATCACGAAGCAGGACTTCAACTCCCTTCTCTCCACGCAGGTATTTCTCGTAAGACTTTTCAATACCCTGCTTGCCTATATAGTCACCGCGGATATAGTAGTCATCCGCTTCGATATCTTTCATTGACACTTCACCGATATCTCCCAAAGCATGCCCGGCAGCATCATACGTATATTGCCGGATCGTACGCCGCTGAATGTAGAAGCCGGGAAACTTGAAAAGTTTTTCCTGGAATACCCCGCACTCTTCCGCCGAAAGTTGCGTCATAAAGACCTGATGAGTATATCTGGAGTAACCGGGGTTCATCCAACGGTTTTTCACGTCCTTCATCCGCTTGAGAAGCTGCTCTTTGGTAATGTTCAATGTACGGCAGAAATCGAGGGTATCGAGCTGGGTCACCTCTCGCGGCACAAACGTAATATCATACGCCGGCTGGTTGAACACCAGCAACTTACCGTTACGGTCATATATCGCACCGCGCGAAGGGTACTGTATTTTATTGAGAAAGGCATTACTGTCTGCATTCTTTTTGTAGCTGTCAGTCATGATTTGCAACACAAAAAGGCGCATTATATAGATGATGACAATCACAATCGCCACCCCACCTATCACTAACTTCCGCTTTTCGAGTGTATAATCTTTAGCCATTTTATTTTTTCCTCACTCCTTCTATAGCCAGTATGCAGGTTATAGTCAGCAACGCACTTGCCACAATTCTCAGCAGCAACGTTCCGATATGGGCGAACGAAAAGAACTCTATGGTAAGTAGTATTGCATGATGAACAAAAACGCTGACAATCAAATATTTCAGGAAAGGGGCAAATCCCATCGACTTTATCGAAGGAACAATATCCTCAAACGTATCCCGCGGCACGAACAGTCGCAGGAAAGTAGGCCGCAAGAAAGCCAGTGCCACCGTGGCCGCAGCATTCATACCAGGAGTATCCGAGAAGATATCCACGGTCAGCCCCAGGAAAAACGCCCACAACATCAAAGCATTTCTTGGCGTCTCCGACTCAAACTTCAGTATGAGATAGATATACAAAAAAGGTGTGGCATATCCGGCAATATGCACATTATTCAGTATCAGCACCTGCAATAGCACCAAACCAATAAACCAACCTAATTTATGCAGATAATTAATAACCAACTCTTATAACAATTGACAATTGACAATTGATAATTGACAATTGAGGTTACTTTCACTTATAACTAATCACTTATCACTCCGTCACTAATCACTCCCATCACTTCTCCTCCTCTTTCTCCAATGCCTTCTGTTCTTCCTGACCGGTGCGGGCAATTACCCGTACATTGCTCAACTTCCCGAAGTCTGTAGCCAATTTAATCTTCAACAGATAAGAAAGACCGTCATGGGAATCGGACATATCATCCACCGTACCCACCATAATCCCTGCGGGGAATACGGTAGAATAGCCGCTTGTCACCACCGTATCGCCCAGATTAAACTCAGCGTGACGGGGCAAGTCCTTGAGATAAGCGAAACGCGAATCTCCATATTCCCATTTCAGATAACCGAAATATTCGCTGCCGATAATCTTGCAACTTATGCTCGATTTACTGTTCAGCAACGGAATGACAGTAGAATAATGCGGAGAGGTTTTATAAACGATACCTACTACCCCATTGGCATCTACCACACCCATTTCCGGACGGATACCTGCACTGGTACCTTCATCAAGAGTGATATAGTTGTCTACCCTGTTCAAACTGTTCTTAATCACATTTGCCTTGAAAATTTTGTACTCTTCCGTTTCCATGTGCTCAAGACTGTACAGTCTGACGGAGTCCAATCCCTTATTCTTCAATGTCTTTTCCAGAAACGCCACCCGCTGTTCCAACCACATGTTGCGGTCCAACAAATCTTCATTGGTCGTTTTCAGATGGAAGTAAGAAGTGACAGCCCCCGAAACATCATAAACTTTCCCCGCTACGCTATTGGCAGAAGTGAAAAATACGCTCTGCTGATAGTAGTTGAAGCGGAATAATAAAACAAAACTGGCTGCCTCTAACAACAGAAAGAGGAACCAGTAATTGTATTTAATAAGAAAGTTCAGTAAATTTCGCATATTCCTTTATTACCTCATCAGGAATGAGAAACGATCCACATTCTTCAGTGCAACGCCCGTACCTTTAGCTACGGCATGCAAGGGGTCTTCGGCAATATGGAACGGAATGTTTATCTTATCAGTCAAACGCTTGTCGAGCCCGCGGAGCAATGCACCACCACCTGCCAGATAAATACCGTTGTGCACGATATCGGCATACAGCTCGGGAGGCGTATTTTCCAGCGCATTCAGGATAGCGGTTTCAATCTTTGAGATTGATTTCTCCAGACAGTGCGCCACTTCCTGATAGCATACGGGCACTTCCATAGGCAGAGCCGTGATACGGTTCGGGCCGTGAACGATATAATCTTCCGGAGCATCCTCACCCAGTTCGGTCAGGGCAGCACCTACATTAATTTTAATACGCTCGGCCATACGCTCGCTGACCTTCACATTGTGCTGGCGGCTCATGTACTCCTGAATGTCAGCAGTCAAGTCGTCACCGGCAATGCGGATGGAGTTGTTGGCTACGATACCGCCCAAAGAGATAACGGCAATTTCAGTAGAACCACCACCTATATCTACAATCATGTTTCCTTCCGGAGCTTCCACGTCGATACCGATACCGATAGCGGCAGCCATAGGTTCGAATATAAGGTAAACGTCGCGTCCGCCGGCATGCTCGGCAGAGTCGCGCACGGCACGCAGTTCCACTTCCGTACTACCCGAGGGGACACCGATTACCATACGGAGCGAAGGAGAAAACAGACGGCTACGGTTGTTCACCATCTTTATCAGACCGCGTATCATCTGCTCGCAAGCATAGAAGTCGGCAATTACACCGTCACGGAGCGGACGGATGGTACGTATGTTTTCGTGGGTCTTTTCGTGCATCATCTTTGCCTTATCACCCACGGCAATCATCTTATCGGTACGACGGTCGAGGGCTACCACCGAAGGTTCATCCACCACAATCTTACCATTGGTTGTGATGATGGTATTGGCGGTACCAAGGTCCATCGCTATTTCTTGCGTAAAAGAGAATAATCCCATATTCTAAATGTAGAATTAAGAATGAAGAATTAAGAATACTATGCAGAATAACAGCGCAAATAAAGACAGCGCAGTAAATTCTTTATTCTTTATTCTTCATTCATCATTAATATTAGTGTTTAAAATGACGGATTCCTGTAACCACCATTGCGATGTCATGTTCATTGCAATAGTCGAACGAGAGTTGGTCCTTGATCGAGCCACCCGGCTGGATAACCGCAGTCACACCTTCGCCTCCGGCTATTTCTACGCAGTCGGGGAAGGGGAAGAAAGCGTCGGATGCCATCACGGCACCTTTCAGGTCGAAGCCAAAGTTCTTGGCTTTTTCGATAGCTTGTTTCAGAGCATCCACGCGTGAGGTCTGCCCTACACCGCTTGCCAGCAATTGCTTGCCTTTTGCCAGTACGATGGCGTTGGATTTGCTGTTCTTCACAATCTTGTTGGCAAAGAGCATATCTTCTATTTCCTGTGCGGTAGGAGCCTTGGTAGTCACTGTCTTCAAATCTTCCGGTTGCTCGATGTTCAGGTCACGATCCTGCACCAGCACACCGTTCAGCAATGAACGGAACTGCTTTTTCGGCAATGTGGTCGGCTTGCGAACCAAGATGATACGGTTCTTCTTCTGTCCCAAGATTTCCAGTGCATCCACATCGTAGTCGGGAGCGATAATTACTTCAAAGAATATCTTGTTGATTTCTTCGGCGGCTTCCTTGTCAATCACACCGTTGGTGATGAGCACACCACCAAAAGCAGACACGGGGTCACCTGCCAATGCATCGTTCCATGCTTCGAGCACCGTAGGGCGTGAAGCCAGACCGCAAGCATTGTTATGCTTCAATACGGCAAACGTTATATCTTCGAATTCGTCTATCAAGTCAACGGCAGCGTTGATATCGAGCAGGTTGTTGTAGGAGATTTCTTTTCCATGAATCTGGTCGAACATTCCTTCCAGGTTTCCATAGAAGTAACCCTTCTGGTGCGGGTTTTCTCCATAACGCAAAGTCTTCTGATTGTTGGCAGAGCAACGGAATGCCGAACCTTCTTCGCCGTCGAAGTAATTGAAGATGGCTGAGTCATAGTGAGAAGAAACGGCAAACGCCTCTTTGGCAAACCAACGGCGTTCTTCGATGGAGGTTGTAGCTCCGTGTTCCATCAGCATATCGCGGAATGGCTGGTACTGGGCCTGAGAAGCTATAATCACTACGTCGTTGAAGTTCTTGGCAGCGGCACGAATCAAGGAGATGCCGCCTATATCTATCTTCTCGATAATAGCCGGTTCGTCGGCACCGGAAGCCACGGTGGCTTCAAACGGATACAGGTCGACAATAACGAGGTCTATTTCGGGAATTTCATATTTTTCTATCTGTTGCATATCCTGTTCCAGTCCGCGGCGGCAAAGAATACCACCGAACACCTTCGGGTGCAAGGTTTTCACACGTCCTCCCAGGATAGAGGGATATGTTGTCAGGTCTTCCACTGCCTTGCAGGGATAACCCAGGGATTCTATAAACTGACGAGTTCCGCCTGTTGACAGAAACTCAACTCCTTCTTCATGTAGTTTGGTAATGATTTCATCCAAACCTTCCTTATGGTAAACCGATACCAGAGCGGTTTTAATTCTTTTTGTTTCAGACATGGATTTGCGTATTAACGATTTGATGCGCAAAGGTACTAAAAATGTTTATTTGCACATATACTCAAACACAATAAATTAGGTATAATTAAAAAAGGCAGTAATCCTGTTTAGGATTTACTGCCTTTATCTTTCTTTTTTGCTGAATAGGGAGCCAAATAGTTCCTGTTTAAACAAGGTTTTCCTGCCACTATATCAGCAAGGTTTTGCCATCACTGTGGCAAGACTTTGCCATAGGCTTGGCACAATTGTGCCATAGGCATGGCAAAACTGTGCCACCGCGGTGGCAAAACTTACCAGATAGAGACGCGTTCTTCTACGGGTACGAACATCGGATCTTTTTCTGTAATGCCGAATGCTTCATACCATGCTGCAATGTGCGGCAATGCAGCGTCTACACGCCATTTGCCCAAAGAGTGTACATCTATCTTCGTGAGTTGCAGGATAGCTTCGGGACGGGTGTTGTTGGCCCAAACGTTGGCATAAGCCAGGAAGAAACGTTGTTCGGGAGTGAAACCGTCTTTCACTTCCAACGGAGCGGCGGCCGTAGCAGCCTTGAATGCCTGGAAAGAAACCTGCAAACCACCGTGGTCGGCAATGTTCTCACCCAGTGTCATACGTCCGTTGGCATGTACACCCGGAGCCACTTCGATGCTGTCGAAGAAGGCAACCATCACATCGGCGCGTTTCTCAAAGTTCTTGGCATCTTCTTCGGTCCACCAGTCTTTCAGGTTACCGTCTTTGTCGTACTGACGACCCTGGTCGTCGAATCCGTGTGTCATCTCGTGACCGATTACCACACCGATAGCGCCATAGTTGAAGGCATCGTCGGCTTCCATGTCGAAGAACGGGTATTGCAGGATACCGGCAGGGAAACAGATTTCATTCGTTGTCGGGTTGTAATAAGCGTTTACGGTTTGCGGAGTCATCAGCCATTCGTCCTTGTCCACCGGTTTGCCGGCTTTTGCAACCATTTCGGCATACCCCCACAGGTTGGCACGCTTGATGTTATTCCAGTATGAGTCGTCTTTGATTTCCAGTGTGGAATAATCTTTCCACGTGTCAGGATAACCAATCTTCACGTGGAAGGTAGCCAGTTTTTCCTGTGCTTTCTGTTTGGTTTCGTCGCTCATCCAGGGCAGGTTGTTGATGCGTTCGCCCAGGCTCGTCTGAAGATTCTTCACCAAAGTCACCATACGTTCTTTGGCAGCGGCAGGGAAATATTTCTCTACGTACATCTGTCCCACAGCTTCGCCCAGTGCAGAGCTGACAACAGAAACAGCGGTCTTCCAACGAGGTTGCATCTCCTGTGTTCCGGACATGGTGCGGTCGTAGAAGTCGAAGTTTTGTTGGGCGATCTCGTCACTCAAGTAGTTGGCGGAAGCATCAATCAGCTTCCATTGCAGGTAGAGAGATTGCTGGTCAACAGGCAATGTATCCAGAATCTTGGCAGCTTCAGCCAAAGAGGCAGGCTGGCCTACGATGATTTCCTTTACATCCTTCAAGCCAAGCTCTGACAGATAAGCATCCCAGTTGAAAGTAGGATAGTTCTTCTTTATCTCTTCCATGCTCATCTTGTTGTAGTTGGCATGCGGGTCGCGCAGTTCGGTGCGAGAGCGGAAAGCTTTGGCAAGGCGGGTTTCTACGTCCATCACTACTTCCATGCCTTTCTTGGCAGTAGCCTCATCGAAGCCGGCCAACTGATACATCTTCTGCACGTGAGTGCGGAAAGCATCGCGGATAGCGGTAGTGGAAGGGTCGGCAGCCAGATAATAGTCACGTTCGCCCATACTCAAACCGCTTTGGTAAGTTTGTACGGCATTCTCGTTACTGTTCATCTCATCGGCGGCAACATACATTCCGAGGTAAGCGCCGATGCCTTGCTTGCGCAAGTTAGCCAGCAGGGCATAGACATCTTGTTTGTCTTTCAGAGCGGCAATCTGCTCCAGATCGGCTTTGATAGGGGCAACACCTTCCTGGTTCAGCTTCACACTGTCCATAGCAATTTTGTAGAGGTCGCCCACTTTCTGAGCCACACTACCGGCTTCGTGCTGGGTAGCGGCAAGTTCCTCAATCAGACCTTGTATCTGCTTGCGGTTGTTCTCGGCAAGTTCGGTGAAAGAGCCGTACTGTGAATACTCAGCCGAAAGGGGATGGCCTTCAATCCAACCGCCACAGGCGTACTGATAGAAACTACTTCCCGGAAGGGCAGTCGTGTCAAGATTGGCAAGTTTGATGCCGGCTGTCAATTCAGCCTTCTGCTTGCCCGTACCGCATCCTGCCGTCATAAGGCAAATTGCAGCGAAAGGTAAATACTTGGTAAATCTCATTCTTGTATTATTAAATTGGTTGATACATGTCATTGGTTACCGCGCGCTTCTTCCAGTTCGGTAGAAGCAGTGTCCCACTCTTCCATCACGGAGTCGAGTTGTTGTTTCAACTTCTGATGTTGTTCGTAGAGTGCCATGTCCGAAGCGCCTTCGGGAGTTGCCATCCTGGCTTCGAGAATGGCGATGGCGGATTCTGTCTGCTCTATCTCCTCTTCACAGTCGGCAACGCGGCGTTCCAGTTTCTTGAGTTTCTTGTTCAGTTCCTTTTGCTCCTCGTAAGAGAGTTTTGCGCCGGAAGCCTGTGCTGCCACATCCTTATCGGTGCTATCCTTTCCGTTGGAGGGGGAAGCTGAAAGTGCCGGCGATTTCTGCAACTCATTCAGGCTTTCTATCTGCTTTTTCTGCAAGAAGTCGTAGATACCACCGAGGTGTTCTTTCACAACACCACCACCGAACTCATATACTTTAGTCGCAAGCCCGTCAAGGAAATCACGGTCGTGGCTGACTAATATCACTGTCCCGTCAAATTCGCGGATGGCATCTTTCAGCACATCTTTAGAACGCATATCGAGGTGATTGGTCGGTTCGTCCAGTATCAGGAAGTTCACCGGTTCCAGCAGGAGCTTAATCATTGCCAGACGGGTGCGTTCACCGCCCGAAAGAACTTTCACCTTCTTGTCGGAAGCCTCACCGCCGAACATGAAAGCACCGAGAATATCGCGTATCTTCGTACGGATGTCTCCCACTGCCACACGGTCGATAGTATCGAACACCGTAAGAGTTTCATCAAGAAGCTGTGCCTGGTTCTGGGCGAAATATCCTATCTGGACGTTATGCCCTAAAGTCAGCTTTCCGGTATAATCGGTGATCTCTTCCATGATACACTTCACGAGGGTGGATTTACCTTCGCCGTTCTTACCGACGAACGCCACTTTCTCACCGCGGTTAATGGTGAGGTTGACATCATGGAAGATGACATGGTCGCCGTAGGCTTTGGCTACATCCTCGCAGATGACGGGGTAGCTTCCGCTACGGCTGCTGCATACGAATTTCAGGCGCAGCGCCGAGTTGTCTTCTTCGTCCACTTCGATGCGGTCTATCTTTTCCAGTTGCTTGATGCGGCTTTGCACTTGCACGGCTTTCGTAGCCTTATAACGGAAACGTTCGATGAAAGCCTCGGTGTCCTCTATCTGTTTCTGCTGGTTTTCGTAGGCACGGAGTTGCTGCTCGCGGCGTTCCTTCCGCAGCACGACGAACTCATCGTACTTCACTTTGTAGTCATAAATCTGTCCGCAGGTGATTTCGATGGTACGTGTGGTGACGTTGTTGAGGAAAGCACGGTCGTGGCTTACCAGTACTACTGCGTTGGCACGGGTAGAGAGGAAATTTTCCAGCCATTGAATACTCTCGATGTCAAGGTGATTGGTAGGCTCATCGAGCAACAGCACATCGGGACGGCGAAGCAAGAGTTTTGCCAACTCAATACGCATACGCCAGCCACCGGAAAACTCACTGGTGGAGCGGTCGAAGTCCTCACGACTGAATCCCAGACCTTGCAGGGTCCGTTCTATTTCGGCACGGAAGTTGGTGCCGCCCATCATCAGGAAACGTTCGTTCTCATGGGTGAAGCGGTCGATAAGTTTATGGTAATCTTCGCTGTCGTAATCGGTGCGTTCGGCAAGCTGCCGGTTCATGCGTTCGATGTTGGCCTGCATCTCGAAGATGTGTTCAAAGGCAAGTTCGGCTTCCTGCATCACCGTGTGATTATCGCTGAGGATCATCACCTGGGGCAGGTAACCGATAGTACATTCACGGGGAACTGCAACAACGCCGGAAGTGGGCTGCTGCAAGCCAGCCAATATTTTAAGCATGGTAGATTTGCCCGCACCATTCTTGCCCACCAGGGCGATACGGTCTTTTTTGTTGATAACGTAAGAGACGTCTTCGAACAAAGGCGTGGCGTTGAATTCCACCTTCAGTCCTTCTACTGATATCATAATGTCAATGAAATTTAGCGTTTAAGACTGCAAAGGTAGTGATTTTCGGCAGTTTGTCTTCAATTTTAAGTCAGAAAGAAGACATCCGATACAACATTTCCAGAATTAGCACTACTTATTTCACTCTACGCTGTTCAGCCTTGTGAAGTAAGCGGTGGAAAGGTTCACTTAATCTCTTCCACTCATCATTTGATATAACTTTCTAATGAATTATCCTTCCGCCAGCTTTGGTAAATTAGAAGAATACATCTACCTTTACGTCGTACATACAAACAACAACCCAATTACTATACAAAAAAGAATGAAAGAGGAACGCAATGCGCAACTATTTCGGGTAGGTCCTTGCCTGTTCGGCACTTCATCTTCTATTCCGGGCTGGAAGTCAGAGGAACTTATCCCTTCCCTGAGCCCTTTCCTGCTGCCGGAAAAAGAAATCCTGGAAAACAAGAGTAAGATTATCTTCTCACTCAACATTCAGCCGGAAAAAGGAAGCAACGAGAAAGATAATTCGCAATACCACCAACTCGTAGAGTTTGAGTGGGAAGGTGCCACGTGTAGAATCAGCGCACTACCCGGCACCGACTCGCACCTCATCAGCATTCTTGCGCCGAACGACACAAAAGAATATTCAGCTTATTTCCACTCCGACTTTGCCACAGGCACGCTGTCTCTGCATGAGACAGAAGCAGATGCATTCGTACTCAATAATATTCTGATGATGGTGTATGCATTCAAGACCGCCTGCACTGATACCGTACTGATGCACGCCTCCGTCATTAAGAAAGACGGGAAAGGCTACCTCTTTTTAGGGAAAAGCGGAACAGGAAAGAGTACGCACACCCGGCTGTGGCTGGAAAACATTCCCGGTTGCGAGCTACTGAATGATGATAATCCTATCGTGCATTATAATAAGGAAACCGGAGAGACCACCGTCTACGGCTCACCCTGGAGCGGAAAGACGCCCTGCTACAAGGATGATTCAGTTCCGGCAGGCGCATTCGTCCGCTTGGAGCAGGCACCGGAGAATATCATAAAGAAAGAAGGAGCAGCACGTGCATTCGCCTCCCTGTTGCCCGCCTGTTCCTGCCTAAAAGCAGTGGAAGAACTGAACAACGGCGTCATAGAAACGGTGAAACTCCTTGCCGCCAACCTACCGGTCTACCACCTGAAATGCCTGCCTGACAGGGCAGCAGCCGAACTAAGTTTCAACACCATCAGATAAGTAAACGATAAGCGAATGATAAGCAGCGGCCAAAAAAAGATTATCCCCAACGAAATACTACTACCCGAAGTAGCACGTCTCATCAGCGAAGGGCACACCGTGACGTTGACTGTACGGGGCAACAGTATGAATCCTTTCCTTGTGGACCGCCGCGACCGCATCGTCTTAGGTCCTTTCACCGAAGCCGACCTGCAACCGGGCGTTGCCGTCCTGGCGAGGGAAAGTATGGGACGCATCGTCTTCCACCGCATTATCCATCGCAACGGACGGGAACTGACGCTACTGGGCGACGGAAACCTGAAAGCAACCGAACAGACCAGCGTAGCAGACGTCATGGGAATCATGGTTGCCGCCATCCGCAAAGACAAAGAATATCCTTGCAACGGGCAAACCTGGCAGCGATATTCTTCCTGGTGGATGAGACTGACACCCATAAGACGCTGGCTGCTGGCAATATTCAGAAGAATATAACTTGCAAGGGTGAATAATGATCCGCCCGGCATACATACAACAATAACATCAATAATTATACAAACCATGAAAATCAAGAAAGACTTTACCCTCCACCAAGTCGGCGATGAGCATATCATCATGCACAACGGCACCGGCAACGTAGATTTCAACAATATCATCAGTCTGAACCCCACAGCCGCCCGACTTTGGGAAAGTGTAGAAGGTAAGGAGTTTGATGCCGAAACGCTCACCACCTACCTCACGGAGCACTACGAAGTAGAAGCAGACACCGCCGCACGCGATGCCCGCCAACTGATAAAGGACTGGCTGGAAGCCGGAATCATAGAATAAGATGATACGACTCACTTTTCTCGCCCTGGTACGTTCCGGTTTATGGAACACGCCTGCCGATCCTGCCCTATTCAATGGCATGAGTGCGGCCGATTGGGGAGAAGTATATCACTTCGCACGAACCCAGGCACTCCTTGCCATCACTTTCGACGGAATGCTCAGCCTGCCTTCTGAAGTTCGTCCGCCACGTCCGCTCTACCTGCAATGGGCTGCCCAAGTTGCCCGGATAGAGCAGTCGAACATACGCCTGAACGCAGAACTGCCGGAAATTTTCATGCCTTACCGGGAAGCCGGGCTACACCCAGTCCTGCTGAAAGGACAAGGCATTGCCACGTACTACATCAACCCACTACACCGTCAGTGCGGAGATATTGATGTCTATATAGGTAAGGAGGGACAACCCATAGCCAACAGTATTTTACTGCGCCACGGCGCAGCAGCCGAAGGTGAAGCTTCGGACAAGCATGCAAGTTACTCGCTGCACAATATTCATATCGAGAACCACCGCATGATCTTGCGAATAAACAATCCTGCCGGAAACCGGTACTTTCAGCGCCTGGTAAAGGAGTGGCATCCGCAGCAATCAGAGATGCAGGAAATCAACGAATACCCTGTTGCCCTGCCGCCGGTGACATTCAATGCGCTCTATATCTTCATGCACGCTTTTGTCCACTTCCTGAACAGCGGTATCGGGCTGCGGCAGGTTTGCGACTGGGCACGGCTACTGGCAACAAGACAGGACGACATCGACAAAGTGATATTGGAACGGCATTTCCGAAAGGTAGGATTGCTTCGTGCCGCAAAGGCATTCGGTTACATCGCCGTACACCATTTAGGATTGCCGGAACAAGACTTGCCTTTCTCCATCAAGGGAATGGAACGTGCCGGAGAAGTCTTGCTGGATGATATTTTCGCTACCGGGAACTTCGGCCAGTATGACACACGCGTCCAGCCTCGCCCCAAAGGGTATTGGTCAGGAAAATGGCACACCTTCTGCCGGGCAACAAAGCGTTGCATGAAATTACGACAGTTCGCACCCGGAGAGGCTGTGTGGTATCCGGTGACGCTGATAAAGGGAACGATTACCATACAGCTGAATAAACTACGAGCTACAAAGCGACAAGTGCTATGCAGCATGATAGCGTCAGCCACTTGTAGCTTGTAACTTCCGTAGCTTTATTATTATGAAGACAGTGAAATTAAAATATATCTGGGAAGTTTCCCGCGGACAGCGGAAACGCATTCTCCTCTCCTGCTTCACCGGGATTATCGGTGTGGCGGTTTCTCTTGCATTCATCTATGCCTCTAAAATCGTCATAGACATTGCCACAGGTGCCACAACCGGCAACCTGACCAATGCCGCTATCCTTACCATCGCTCTGCTGATTGCACAGCTTCTTTGCGGTGCCGCCGATACCTGGCTCAGTGCCCGTATGCAGGTAGAAGCCGGAAACGCCTTGCGCCACCGCCTCTTCTCCCGACTGCTGCAAAGCCGCTGGAACGAACTGGAACGTTTCCACACCGGAGACATTGTAAATAGGGTGGAGCAGGACACCGCCGCCATCGTAGGATTACTAACCGGTACTATCCCCGCTTTCATTGTCACTATTGTCCAGTTGCTGGCTGCATTCATATTCTTCTGCCTGCTCGACCCGTCCTTGCCGTGGGTAATCGTAGGAATCCTGCCTATCTTCCTTCTCGGCAGTCGCTTCTACATGAAACGTATGCGCCGCTACACCCGGGAAATCCGACAAAGCGACAGCCGTATCCAGTCCGTCATCCAGGAAAGCCTGCAACACCGCACCGTCATCAAAACCCTGGAACAAGGCGAACGGCACATCGATAAACTGGATGATCTGCAAGATGCTCTCCGCAGCCAGATATTCGGACGGACACGCTTTTCGTTGTCTGCACGTATGCTGGTAGCTTTCGCATTTTCCGGCGGCTACCTCACCGCTTTTCTTTGGGGAGCCGTCCGTCTCAGTACAGGTAGCATCACCTTCGGAACCATGACGGCTTTCCTGCAATTAGTCGGCAAAGTGCAACGCCCTGCACTCGACCTTTCTCGCCTGCTACCTTCATTTATCAATGCCCTCACTGCCGTGGAACGGTTAATGGAGCTTGAAGAACTACCTGCGGAAACAACCGGCAACTCGCAATACTTCACCCAAACGCCTGATTTACTGCTGAAAGACATCACTTTCAGTTATTCACCAGGCGACCGTCCCATACTGAACCACTTCTCCTGCAACTTCCCTGCCGGAAGCTGTACTGCCGTTCTGGGTGAGACAGGCGCCGGTAAAACGACTCTCATCCGTTTATTACTTGCCCTCACCACCCCCCAAGAAGGGCTCATAACACTTCATTCTCAACTTTCCACTCTCGAAGTCTCCCCGCAAACACGCGTCAACTTCGTCTATGTCCCCCAGGGAAATACCCTTTTCAGCGGCACTATCCGCGACAATCTCCTCATGGGCAATCCTCATGCCACTGAAGCCGATATGTTCCAGTCCCTCCGCACCGCCTGTGCCGATTTTGTCTTTTCCCTCCCGCAAAGCCTCGATACCAATCTCAACGAACAAGGTGGCGGCCTCAGCGAAGGACAAGCCCAGCGCATCGCCATCGCCCGCGCCCTTCTTCGTCCCGGACACATTCTATTATTAGATGAAGCCACCTCCGCCCTCGACCCCAAAACAGAACGACAACTAATAAAAAACCTGCGCAAGGACTGTACAGGCAAAACTTTCATCTTCATCACACACCATCCCGCCGTAGCCGAAGCCTGCGAAGCAAGTATCAGACTTTAACGAAACGGTCATAACTCCCCTCGTAAGACAAAATAATTCATCTCATGAAACAAAAAAGGGGAACCATCGCAATGACGGCTCCCCTTTCCATTTCTTATTTTAATTTGCTTTCGCAGAATCTCTATACTCAGAACAGTTTTGCAGGATATTCACCGGCGTCTACTAAAGCCTGGATTTTATCTACAACGCTCTGGCGGTCTTCCGGATAAGTCACACCGAACCACTTGCTTGTAGTATCAAGAACCTCGCACGTAGCAGTGCCGTCCTGAATCAACTTATCCACCATCAACGGGATAAAGAATTCGCTCTTCAGATTCTCCATATTCTTCGGATCGCTCAGGAAGCTCTTGAAGAATTCGCAGCTATATCCAAAGTAATCGGGAGTAAAGCCCCAGAAGTTCATACTTACCGGAGTTGTTTCGGGAGTAGCCACCCACTCGCCATTATCGTCCACATATTTCACTTCGCCATCCATGCGCTGAATCTTAGTGCGTTCTACAACAGAAGTCAGCAGATTCTTGGCATCCGTACCGCAAAGACCACGAGACACCGTACCGCTATCGCTCAGCGTGTTGCCAATACGAAAACCTACCATAGAATATACATTCTTTGAACCTTCAGGCAGTGCAGAAAGGAACTTGCCCATCACCTCGAAAGAATCGCGACCATAAAAATCATCACAGTTGATAACAGCAAACGGTTCTTTAATTACATCAGCACCCATCATTACAGCATGGTTGGTTCCCCAGGGTTTCGTACGACCTTCGGGGCAAGTAAAGCCTTCGGGCAGATCGTCAATAGACTGGAACACCAGTTCGCACGGAATGTGACCTTCGTATTTAGAGATGATTTTATCACGGAAGTCATTCTCAAAATCCTTACGGATAACAAAAACAAGCTTACCGAATCCGGCATTAATGGCATCATAGATAGAATAATCCATAATAGTCTCGCCATTCGGACCCAGTCCGTCCAATTGCTTCAAGCCACCATAACGGCTGCCCATACCGGCTGCCAATAAGAATAAAGTTGGTTTCATATTAGTTATTATTAAAAATAGGTTAGTGTATCACTGTTGATTACGACGGCAAAATTACAAAAAATATAATCAACAAAGGTAGACAATTAGTTCATAATTTAGCTCTATTGTACAAAACTTACCGTTAGAACGGATAACCGATAGCAAAATGCCATGCCATGCCATCTTTAAACTTCGGAATATTATAGTATCCCTTCTTTCCGGTATCATACGGGTCGTGCAGTGCCACACCCCAGTCGAAGCGGAATACAAGGAAGTCCAGGTCGTAACGCAGTCCGGCACCCGTGCCCAGGGCTATTTGTTTCGGGAAGTTTTTCAACGTCAATTGTCCGTCAGGACGGTCGGCATCCTTACGCATCAGCCACACATTACCCGCGTCGAGGAAGATGGCACCGTGCAGGTCGCCCAAGATACGGAAACGGTATTCCACGTTTGCCTCCATACGGATATCTCCCACGTGGTTGATGTACGAATACTTTTTCTCTTTATCGGGCGGATAACCACCGGGACCGATGCTGCGTGCGGAATAAGCACGGATACTGTTGGCGCCACCGATATAGAACTGTTCGGTATAAGGTGCAGTCGTAGCGTTTCCATACGACCAGATTACACCGCCCGCAATGCGGGAAGCAATCATCTGATTCTTGTCTATCCGGTAGTGATAACGGAATTCCGAATTCAGTTTCAGGAATTGGGCGAAAGGTACCCCCATCAGCTTCTTGTCCTCTTTGCTGAACGGCTCCCCGAATGCCCGGTAAATCAAAGAAGTCAGGTTACCGGCGGAAGCCACTGTGGTCTGCCACCAGATAGGATTACGGATGCTGCGTACAGAGGCGTTATCATAGGTATAAGTATACTCCATCTTAGGGATGAACTGGTTGCGGAGACTGATATAAAGGGCAGGATTCTGAGCCTGTATTTCCTCAAAAGCCACAGTCGGATTACGAAGCACATTAAACGTCAGCTGGAAAGGCGTGATGCTATGCTTACGGGTAGGTACAGGCTGAAAATCATACGTGACGTTTCCGCCGAAAGCAAGTAGTTTATAATACTTGGCACGGTTCATCTGGTCTATGTAGACACGGAAAGTAGTGGAAGCCGGGAAGTCATATTCCTTATTACCCATACGGGGAAAAACAATGCGCGGGAAAGTAAGTGCGGAAGACAATCCCAGCTCATAACTGTTCATCAGCGAACTGCTGTTCTTGCCCGTCTGCCACTCATAGGAACCGTTCACTTTCACATTCCAGGTTTCACCACCACCGAAGACGTTGTTCTTCGTTACGGTGAAAGCGGCGCCGGGACCCGTCTGGTTATTGCTTTTCATGGTGACATTGAAGTCAAACTCAGCATCATAAGGTTTATCCAGCATGGCACGGATATTCACATCGAGGGTATCGGACACGAGTGCCGTGTCGCGGGGCGTGTACTGCATTTCCAGATAGCGGAATATGCCGACACTTGCCAGACGCTCCTGTATACGGGTCTGCCGATACTGGCTGTACAACTTCTCCGGACGGCGGCGCATACCTCCCTTGTCCAGCTCCTGCCGCTTCCTTTGATAACCCTGATAGTGCAACCAGCGATAGAGCATATTGGGACGTATCTTCAGCTTATCGTAATAATGTATCCAGAACGTCTTGTAATAGAGGCTGTCATTCGGCAACTGCCCCTGTGGACCATGAAGGTAGAAATTGGTATTTCCTACGAAGAAAGCCCGTTCGGCATCCTTCGGCATACCGGGAACAGGTATCATGCGCAGGCTGACGTGTCCACCGGGGACGAGTGTCGTATCTGCCTGATAAGTCAGATAGTCGGGGCGGAAATAATAATAGCCCATATTGCGCAGCAATCCGCTGATGCGGGTACGCTCCCCGTCGAGGTCGGTAACGTTGAACTGTTCACCGGGACTGATAAGAGAACGGCGACGTCCCAGATTGATGATACGCATAGTGGTATCGTTGAAGCCACGATAATAAACGGTATCGATGAAATACGGATTACGCATATCGACGGTGTATTGCAGCTTGGCTTTCAAACTGTCTTTGGGATTGACAAAGGTCTGGTAGCTGACTGTACCATTGAAGTAACCGTAATCGTGCAGGATGTTGGTAGCCACTTTCTGACGGATATCCGGATTGACAGTGGACATGAATACGGGAGTAGCGGCAAAACGGTTGAATATCCACTTGCCAAAACCTTTCTTATACTTTGAAAAACCGTTGTACACCCACAATCCAAAAGGAAAAGGAATACGGTATTCGGAGCTACCCAGCAGGGAGTTATTGGGAGCTTTGGCAAGGGCTGCTTCCAATTCTTCCATAGCCGTCACACCGACCGGAGTCACGGAACGGTTCTCCACTATCATCGGCTTTTGTCCGGTGTAAAGCACTTCGCCTTCGGGCAAGTGCTTGGTAGTGGAGCAGGCTGCCAGAAGCAGGGTTGCAATGAGTATATATACAAGTTTCTTCATCTTCTTTGCTTTATGTTTGCGGGTGTAACTACTCACCCCTACAAATTATCATTCACATTATTCACTTACCGGCTCTATTTTCTTCTTTCTCTTGAAAATGAACAACTCACTTAGCTTGTCCATCTTGCGGCGGAGCACAAGACCGACACCCGTCTCAGTGATTTCACCATCAAGCACACTTTCATAGTTCTTATTGTGGAAGACGCGGACATAGCGTGTTCCGCTGTTGTCCAGTCGATATTCCAGTGAGATATTGTCGATGAACGACTCTACATCATTCGTGGCATTAGCACCACTGGATACTTTACCACCGATAATAACCTGCACACGATCATTAAAGAAACGTTGCGAATAGCGAAAACTATAGTCTGTTTGTTTATCACCTGTTTCGGCAGCGGTGCGGTCCTCAATACCGACGCTGAGAGATGCATTCTTGAGATTTCCGGTCAGCGAATTAATCTGGCTTTGCAGCACACTGTTCAACGCGGAGCCCATAGTCAGACCACCGCCTTTTCCACCATTATATAGATACATACCTGTGGCAAGCATGGTGATGGCTTGTTTGCTTCGTTCATCCGCACTCATTGCCACCAATTCGTTTTGCACGCTGGCATCCTCGGGTGCGCTGAGGTTGAAACTCAGGTCGGGGTTTTCCAGACTGTTCTTAATGCTGATGGACACGTCGAAGTTTACCATGCGCGAGCCACTATTGTCATCGCCGTCGGAGACGGAAGCACGGACACGCTCCGTGGCAGTCAGGTTCAGTTTCGGATTCATCGGGTTACCGGTCCAGTCTACATAGCTGCCGTTGGTGAATTGGAATTCTTTCAGAGGAATAACGGGCAAGGCATACTTCATCATACCGCCAATCAAGGTATAACGGCCGGACAACGTAAGATCACCCTGCGGAGTGTATTGCAGGTTCAGGTCTCCCCCACCCTCAAGTTCTACGCGACTGCTACGGTCGGGACTGAGATCGGCACGCAGACGCACGGCATCGTCAATATGCACAGACATCAACATATCCATACCGCCAAGCGACATGGTAGGCGCTTCCGTCTGCTGCACCGAAGTAGTGTCTGTGAAAGAAGTAAACTTCACAAGTTCACCCAACCGGTCTTCGACGGTCAGAGGAGAATCGGTCAGCACATAGGTTACATCCGTATTACCCAACAGGTTCATATTTCCACGCATGGTCAACGCATCCAGCGGACCGCGAACAGTGGCGTTCAGGTCTACGAAGATTTTACCGTAAATCATACTTTCCTTGGTGCGGGGCGCATCGAGTAGGGTATAGTTTTGGGCACGCAGGTTCAGTTTCGCGGTTGGCTTCTCCATATTGCGGAAGTCCACGTTGCCGTCTATCGTAAAGGGGTTGCGGCTGGTGGTGTATATGGCAAACTTATTAAAGATAAGCTGATTGCCCTCTATCTTCAGCGGACGGTTGTCGAACCAGTAGCGCGCACCTGCCTGACGGGCATAAATCGACACGCTATCCAATGAAAGTTCTCCGCTCAACTTCGGCTTTTCCATAGCACCGTTGATATAAATCCCTCCATCAATGTCACCGGTGAAGGAAACCATACGGTCGGGAACAAAAGCATTGGCAAGAGAGAGCGGGAAGTGCTCGAAGGTAGTATTGACATCAATGGAGTCGCGCCCGTTCTTCTGTGTCAGCACGGCATCGGCAGTCATCACCTCTTCATCTCCCGAACGGAAATAAGCGTTCAGATAGTGAGTACCTGCATCACCCGGCAACCACGTGGCACCCAGCCCGATATTACCTACCGGCTGACGTTCGTAGGTCAGGTTTTCTATTCCGGCTTCTGCCGATACTTGCAGCGAAGTGGCTGTCTGTATATAGTTTGCTTCCGCAGAGAAGAGTCCTGTCACGGGAGGCATATAGGGCAGAATACCACTCAGTTTGTCGAGCCGGAAACGGATTAGCTCCAGGTTGATGTTCTGCAAAGAGACGGTGTCGGCCCTGTCGGACTGCATACGGAAGCAAAGACCGTCCTTACTGTCCATATCCACATTGGCATAGACACGCATATTCTTATGTAAGTAAATCCAGTCATTGCCATCCACAAAGTGGAACTTTTGGAAAGCAATGACAGGTTCGGCAGGTGTCAGGCGGAAAGCAATACCATTACCCCTGCCCTTGCCTTCGATAAGCGGACGGGCATTGATGCCGAGGTCAAGACCGGTATCTCCCTTAGCATCCACATAGTTCAAAGTCAGTTCTGCATCATCGTTGCGGATTTCACCTGTCAACGTACTACGGAACACCACCTGGGGATTCTTGGGACCGTTGATGACACCGCCTTGCAACTTCATGCGGGCTGTATCCTGGCTGATGGCAAAGAAAATGGTATCCAGTTGCAAGGAGTCCATACGCAAACCATGGATGGCGGTGCGTCCATTGATACCGCGTCGGGGCGTAGTGCCGAAGCGGAGTGTGAAGTCGTTGAAAGAAATGTCCTTCGTTGCCAGGAAGTAGCTGACGGGATTCTGCTTACCCGCCTTCAGCTGCATACCCGCCGAGGGTAATGCCCGCCGCAGTTCGGCATGGTCAAGGTGCTTCAGTTCTATCTGTTTGGTGAGAAGTGTGGCAAAGGCGGTGCCCTGCTCCATCAGTTTCTTCAGAGTGCTACGGGCACGGAACTGGAAGTCGAGGTCACCCGCATCCATTTTCATTTTGATGGAGTCGCGGCGTGCCTCTGCGCCGAGGGTGAAAGCAAAAGGATGTTGCAATGGTTTAGGAGAGATGCCCAACTCATGCAGGCCAACTTCTTCTACATTCATATCGAGTTTACCATCCAAATACTTGCGATCCAGACGCATATCGGCATTTGCCTGCATCTTCAGCAGCGGATTGTCACTCGTCAGATTTACGGTGGCGAGGGCGGATTTCAATCCTGCGGTCAGGTCGATGCCGGAGATGTTCCAACGACCGTACTGCAACTCACCAAGAGAAGCTTTCAAAGCAGCCGTAGTGCGATGATTGGCAGGGTCAACCCCTTTACCTTTGGCGGCAACCTTTGCCGAGAGAGTGTAGATAGAATCTTTGGGCAGGAAATGATGCAATTGCAAAGCATCTACATTAAGGTCTGCCTGGTAGACTTCGGTAGCGGTATTATAGTGAGCCAGCAGGTTCAGCACACCTTCACGCTCTTGTAATTTCAGGGTGGCATCATATTTAGGGCCATCCATGATGAGGCGCGCTTTCAGATGCATACTGTCCGGCACCACGATGGAACCGTCGGGGGTGACACCCGTCAGCCCGGTAAGGAAGTTCAGATTCTGCGTACGGATGTCGAAATCTATGTTCCCGTTGCGGGTCAGGCTATCGGTGAGGTTCCACATTTCGCCGCCGCCGTCGAGGGTAAAAGCTCCCGGCAGGTCGATGTTGAAGCGGGAAATCTGCATCTGCTTGAGATTACCTTCCGTTCCGGCACGAATGACGAGGGGACGGAAAGGATAGGCTTCCTTGAAAGTTTCGGGAAGGTCGCCGGCGAAGAGCATTACATCCTGTTTGCCGATGCGGGCATTGAAACGGGCGGTCAGTCGTCCGGTAGTGGGGATATCAACCAGCTCCCAGTAGGTCTGCGCAGTGAAATCCATCTCACTGTGCGGGGTGAGGAGCTTTAAAGAAGGCACTTGTATCACGGTGGAGTCGGCAAATACCCGGCCCGTAAGTGAGGTGATGCTTAAACCGGAACGCTCGTTCATGGAGAATTCACGGATAACGGCGTTGATGTCATGTCCGGCATAAAGTACGGAATCAATGCTGACGCGTATATCCCGCAAGGCGATGTGCGAAGCATCAAAACCCGGTGCTGGAGTCACGGAAGTACTGTCAGGGTTTGAAAGGCTGCCTGTGTCGATAAGACTGTTCAGTGCATTGCCAAGCCGGTTTCCGGTATCATAACTCACGGATGTACCGCTAAGCTGGAATTGTCTGAAACCATAGGCCTGGCGTCCGAGGTCGGCGGTGGCATCATCTATTTCCGCTTCGCCCAGGCGGGCATTGAGACTCATAGAGTCGAGAGGCATTTGCAGGTCTACGGAGACGTTTTTCAGCGCCAGCTTGTGAAGGGCCACTTTCCAGTTGAGGGCAGTGGTAGTGGTGTCCGGTTCGGAAGCAGTGGTGTCGTTCATCACTACCAGCATATGGGTGTCGCTCAGTTCTATGCGGTTGAGTACGGCATCTTCCGTCTTCAGGTTAATACCGTGGCTTTCGAGGAAGAAGCGTCCCAGCACACCTTTCAGTTGCATACCTTCTATCAGATTGGCGGAATTCACGGAAATGCCGTTCAAGGTAACTTCGTCCACTTCCACCTGTCCGCGTATCAGGGGCCATGCCTGCACGCGCACGTTCAGGCTTTCGAGCAACAGCAGGGTGTCGGGAGTTTGCCGCACGGCAAGGGTATCGCCGGGGGCGGAAGCTATTTGTTTGTCAGCTTGCACAGGCTGAATGACCTGCACACCACGCACCAACAGGTTCAGCGGGAAACGGAGGTCTATCCGCTCTACGGATATATCCATGCCCGTAGCCTCGGATGCGATGGCAGTGGCCTGTTTCCGTATCAGGTTTTGTACAGGAGGCACGTAAAGCAATACCATCAGTATTACAAATAGTATAACAGGGGTGAGCAGTATCCACACTACCCATTTTATCCATTTTCTTCTCATGAGGGCATCATTCGATAGTCAGTGTTTAAATCGTTACAAAGTAAACAAATTCTCCCGACATTTAGTTCCCCATAAAGAAAAAAAGCCAAAAAAGCGGACGTTTCGGGCTGTTTATTTTAAGAATAAACGGAAGTGTTTTATATTAATCTCATATTCCAGACAGAGGGACGTTTTCATGCAATATGGCCACAAGATAATAAAAACATGAAAGCAGCATCGCATTTGCTTACATAAAAAGATTCTTATGTTTGGTTCTTTTTCAATATTTTTTCTTGCCGATTATAAGAATATTATTTACCTTTGTCGCCGACAACATAGAAATAGCAGGTATGCCCCAGTATTCTAACAGCAGACTTATTGCGTGGATAATAAGCATCTTCATGCTTCTCCCGTTCGGCAGATTGTTCTCCGCACGACAAGATGTTTATGCATCCGCCACAACATCCCTGTCCCTACCTGCTACAAAATCATCTCCAGATGTCCCTCCTACCGAACAACTTACCTTCCCTGATTCTGTAGCAATGGCGGCACCCGAAGCCGCAGGACGCAGTGTTGCTTCACTCGTAGCTTACATGAAGCAGTACCTCAAAACGGAAGATCAGTTGGCGCGCGCCATCTACACCTGGGTTTCAAGAAATATTAAGTACAACGTGTATATAACTTATACTCCGAAAAGCGAAGAGACGGACGAAGCGAAAGAGATACAAAAAATACTGTCAGAGCGCAAAGGTGTCTGTCAGGAATATACGTTAATCTTCAAAGCGCTGGTGCAGGAAGCGGGGATGGAAGCATATATCATCAACGGCTACAACCGGCAAAACGGCACTTTGCTGCCCGACCCTCATCAGTGGTGCGCTGTCCGGATAGAAGGGAAATGGTATATGTTCGACCCTACATGGGGAGCGGGTTTTGTAGAGGATTACAAATTTGTGCCTTCGCCCAACCATCACTTTTGCAAGTTGCCGTCGGACACGCTGCTAAAAACGCATATGCCTTTCGACCCGTTGTTTCAGTTTCGTGAGCGTCCGCTGACGTATGAGGAGTTTGACACAGGGACGTATGACGAACAAAGGTCTGTACCGGTGTTCTACTGGCGGGATTCGCTGGCGCTATATACGCGGCAGGACACGTTGCAGAGGCTTGTCAACGCCAGGCAACGAATGTTGGCGAACGGAAAAAGCAACGATCTGGTGTATTATACGCTGGAACTGACGAGTCAGAATATCCGTGTGGCGGGCATACGGAAGGTACTCACGGCTTATAATACGGCAATGAATCTGCTGGGAGAATCGGCGGATGCAATCAACAAGTTTATCCAGTACCGGAACAAGGCGTTCGAACCGAAAAAAGAAGATGAGGAAATACAGAAGATGGTAGATATTCCGGAGAGGCTGATAAGCCGGGCGGACAGCATCATCAATACCATCCATTCGGCACCGGACCGATACCGGGAACAGATACTTGAACTGAGAGACCAGATTATGGAGGTGGCTACAACTGTATATAAGCATAAGCTTTTTCTCAGACAATACTTCAAACTGCCGGAGAAACAGAGGAAGGGGTTGTTCAAACAGACGAAGTGAAAAGGGACAAAGTAGTTGACAAGGAAACAAGTTGTCTGCTAATAAAGTTTTTCCGCCTGCGTCACCGCTTCTTCTACAAAAGTAAGCACCAAAAGAGATTTTTCCTTTATCTCCTCACAGAAAGGCACTCCACGGGAGGCTTCAAGATCTTTCAATAAAACCACAAGTTCGTCAGCACCCAATAGTGTAAACAAAGGCAGCATCTTATGCCCCATAGCCGCAACACCGTCCGTATCTTCACCTTCCAGCGCTTGACGCAGGCGATCCGCATTCAACCGTGTTTCCGTCACAAAACTCTCCAAGATAGATTTGGCAGCATCGGGGTCATCGCCGGAAAAGGCGGTGAGAGTCTTAAAGGCTAAAGCCTTATTTAGCGGAGAGTTGGCTGCGCTATCATGCTGCACAGAACTCTCCACTCTCAACTCTCCATTCTCAACTCCTCCTCCACTCTCTATTTCCCGAATCAGTTCATGCACCGTAAACGGCTTGTGCAAGCACCCGGCAAAACCATGTTGCAGAAACTCTTCACGCTGCATATCACTGCGGGCGGTGACGGCAATCATAGGAATGTTTCTGGCTTGCGGGATATTCGAGGCACGCAACAGTTTCAACAGATCGAAACCATTTATTGCAGGCATTTGTACATCCGTCAGCAAGACATCAAAAGTATCTGTGCGCAAAGCTTCCAGCAGTTCGTCCAGTTGCAGGCAAGTGACGGAAGTTATACCACTCTGCGAAAGCATGGCGACTGTAAGCGTGAGTTGGATACGGTCGTCATCAATAAGAAGAAGTTTGTTGAGTTGAGGGTGGAGAGTTGAGAGTGGAGAGTTGGCTGCACTGTCGGAGGCTGCGCCATCATGCTGCACAGAACTCTCCACTCTCAACTCTCCACCCTCAACTTCTCCCCCTCCTCCTACCGGATACAGCGGCATCCGCAACGTAAACGTACTTCCTTCTCCAAGTTTACTTTCCACCTCAATCCGCCCTTCGAGCAGCTGCACCAACATACGGACGATAGACAATCCCAGTCCGAAACCTTCCTCACCCTGTGCTCCCGGCAAGCGGGTGAACTCCTGGAAGATGCGTTCACGGTCATCCGGCTCCATACCCTTTCCCGTATCGATGACGGAGAGTTTCAAGTGATTTCCGGGAAAAGCAACGTCACCCTTCGGCACAAAACAAGCCGCCAGCGTAATGCCCCCTTCCGAGGTGAATTTCACCGCATTGGAAAGCAGATTGTTGACTATTTGGCGCAGACGTAACGGGTCGCTGATAAATGCTCCTTTCAATTCCGGGTCTATATCGCACTTCAGAGAAAGACCTTTGGCAGAAGTCAACGGCTCGAAACTGACATACACTTCTTCCAGCAGGCGTGCGGGATGGAAGGTGACACGGTTAATCTCGGCTTTATTCAGATCGAGGCGGTGAAAGTCGAGCAAGTCGGTCACCAGTTTCAGAAGGTGTTCCGAAGAGGTCTTCATATTGTCGAGATAGAAACGTTGCCGCTCGTCTACAGTGAGACGGGAGAGCAGGTCGGCATACCCCATGATAGAGCCTAAAGGGGCTTTGAAGTCGTGGGTGATGGCAAGCATCAGTTTTTCGCGGGAAGCAAGCAGTTCCTCGGCGAAGCGGTTGGCTTCTTCCAGTTGACTGCGGTAACGGTTGCTACGGGTGATGTCGCGCCAAATCATGATAAGGAAGATTACGGACAGTAGCACGGAACCCGCAGCAATGCTTGCAATGATTGCTGCGGAACGATGGCGCACCGCTTTCTGAAACTCGGCTTCTTCGCGGGCACGTAGCAGGGTTTCCTGTTCATAGCCTTTCAGCAGGCTGTCGATACGGGCAGTAAGCGCATGGTCAAGACGTTGCAGATTCCGCTTGCGGCGCTGCACGATGTTATTGGTTTCCTTCTTCTGGCGGGCGGCAATGCGCAACTTCTCGTGCAGGGAGTCAACGGGATTATAAGCATCGAGAATGGTATCGGTGGCTACTTCAAGGACGGTCTGCACCTGGACGGCACTATCTTTCTTGGGCGGCACAAAGACTTCGCCCAGACGACGGAAGAAACCTTTTTTCTTGGGTTGCGTCACGACTGTGTCCCGGCGGGCGGTAACCCGGCGTTGCACACGCTGCTGGGTGATGATGGTGTCCTGCTCGGCAATGATTTGCTCCACCTCATGAGCGGAAATCATGTTCTCATTCGCCTCACTCAGTGTGCGCAGCAGGCGGACAGTATTGGCATCTTTCTCCCGCAGAAGCCCTATCAGGCTATCTGTCCGCAGGATATCATTGTTGTCGGAACTCATAAG
>OGJY01000160.1_pt1 | contig 92798 bp, 82 predicted proteins | sample 1572231 | NCBI WGS metagenome assembly OGJY01 (sample SAMEA2582121, study PRJEB24529) | metagenome | biome: Human gut stool | place: China | collected 2011
GTGTCTTTGTAACGAAGCTGAAGCTTCTGTCTGCGTATACTGTAATAACTACAGGGATGATAAGATCTCCCTGATCAGCGGTTCTTGCGTTGAACTGTTTTGTAAATTCAACGATGTTAACGCCATGCTGTCCAAGAGCAGGTCCAACTGGAGGAGCAGGTGTAGCCTTGCCAGCAGGAATCTGCAATTTGATATATCCTTCTACTTTCTTTGCCATTTGGAATTGCCTCCTTAATCCAATGTTTCAGGCATAATCTCATGCCTGCGCACAGATCCTGGTCTGTGCTTTAATTGTTAAGTTTTACATCTGCGAAACTTATTTCTACCGGCGTCTCGCGGCCGAACAATTCAACATTGATCGTCACACTCTGCTTTCCGTGATTCATCGCCTGGATCACTCCGATAGTGTCTTTCCAGACACCTCCGGTAACCACAACGGTGTCTCCCTCTGTAAAGTCAACTTCAATGTTCTCTTTCTTGATTCCCAAAGGTTTCATTTCCATATCGGTAAGCGGAACCGGCTTGCTTCCCGGACCAACAAATCCGGTAACACCACGGGTATTTCTGACAACATACCATGTGTCGTCATTCATAACCATATTGATAAGAACGTATCCCGGAAACATTTTCTTTGATACGGATTTTTTTGCGCCATTTTTCATTTCGACAACATCCTGCATCGGAACGCGGACCTCTAAGATCTGATCTTCCAGATGTCTGTTTTCAATTGTCTTGTCAATGTTCGCTTTTACCTTATTCTCATATCCTGAGTAGGTATGAACAACATACCAGTGTGCCTCTGCCATAAATCACTCTGCCTCCATTAAAAATTAAAACCAACAAGGAAATCAACGCCATACTGAATTGCGAAATCCAAAAGCGCGATGATAAGACCTAATACAACGGATACAGCAATAACCGCTGTGGTCTGTCTTACAAGTGATTGTTTCTCCGGCCAAATAATCTTTTTGAATTCAGCCGAAAGACCGGTAAACCAGCTCTCTTTTGGAGCCTTGTCTAACTTCTCGGTTTCTCCCATTTTTTCACTCCTTTGCCACGCGCGTCTTATTTGGTTTCTTTGTGTAACGTATGGGTCTTGCAGAATCTGCAATACTTTTTGGTTTCCATCCTGTCAGGATGAGCTTTTTTGTCTTTTGTCATGTTGTAGTTACGGTTTTTGCATTCCGTACATGCCAATGTTATTTTTGTGCGCACAACTTCCACCTCCATTAAAATTCTTTGTGCTTTTTTCTGCCCCGGTCTCCGTAGTGAGACGTTTTTTAAGGATCAGCGACAGTCCTTAAAAAAAGGCATAAAAAAAAGACCTACTTCCATCGCCTGTCTACTATATCATATCCACTTGTTTCCGTCAATCTTTTTTTGTATATTATACCCTTTTAAACCTTTTTGATTATTTTTTCCTATTTCACATTTTTTTCTCAAATGGTATAATATTTTTATATAGTTAGACCGAAATACTTTTAAAGAATCTTTAAAAATATAATTAAAATCCCCACACTTATCATGCCAGGCGGCAAGGATGCTGTCCTATAACCTGATAAATGTATATATTTCATGGAAGAAAGGAGGGGTTTTCTTGGCTGCTATTGACAGTGCCTATCATTATTATTTAAGCACTTATGGCACTTCGAAGGTATCGCGTTATGATACCCATAAGAAGAGTCAGCTTCGTGCTGTCTATAATCAGATTGTAAAAACAAATAAAGATACTCCTCTGTATAAAATTCCAGATTCCACGGATGTGAAAAAATTTGCGATTGACCTGAAAGAACATACCCGTTCGATCCAGAATGTAATCGCTGCCCTTTCTGACAACGACGAGGGGATTGAAAATGTATTCAACAAAAAAGTTGCAAAGTCTTCCGACGAATCTTCTGTCAATGTTACCTACATTGGTGAGGATCAGAGTCTCGATAATTCTTTGCATTTTGATGTGGAGGTAAAACAGCTTGCAGCCCCACAGATCAATGTCGGAAAGTTTCTTTACCCTGATGAATGCGATTTCAAAACAGGTACTTACACATTCGATATATCAACTGATTTAAGTTCATATGAGTTTCAGTATACCGTAAGCAGAAATGATGACAACCAGCATATTCTTGAAAAGCTTGCACGCCTGGTCAATTCTTCAGGTGCCGGGATTCATGCCGATCTTGCCAAAAATGCCAGTAACAAGATTGCCCTGCGTTTAACTTCAAGTCAGACCGGTCTTGCAGACGGTCAGTCCTATCTGTTTGAAGTTACCCCAAGTTCCGATCATGCATCCGAAAAAGCAATGCAGACACTCGGTATTGATTGTGTTACCCAGACAGCAAGTAATTCTTCTTTCTTATTAAACGGTACGGAGCATGCATCTCTGTCAAATACTTTTACTGTCAACAATGCTTTTGAACTGACACTGAATAAACCAAGCTCCCAGGCAAACCCTGTACAGATCGGCTTTAAAACAACAGCTGACTCCATTGTAGACAATGTCCAGTCTCTGGTAAATGTATACAACAATCTGATCCAGTTAAGCTATCGCTATGACAGCACACAGGAAGCAGATAAACTGCGGCGCGATTTTACGCAGGTGGTAAAACCTTATTACAATGAATTTGAGTCGTATGGATTAAAACTTTTAGATGACGGTGCCATCAAGGTCGATACACATCTTCTGACGGATGCAGTCACTTCCGCGGATGCAAAAGAATGCTTTGCAACATTAAATAAGTTTAAAAATGATCTCGGAACGACCGCCGGAACCGTCTCTGTTGACCCGTTAAATTATGCAAGCAAAACGATGATCACTTACAAAAAACCCGGTCATAAGAATTTTTCCTGCCCTTACCTGACCTCCATTTATTCCGGAATGATGTTAGACAGATATTGTTAGAAAGGACACCTGCAGATTTTTCTGTGGTGTCCTTTTTTCAGAAACTGTTTTTTTCTATCATCTCCAGCATTGTATTCATTCTTTCTATATAATTATGATGCTCTTTTACTTTACGATAACCGTTCTCTGCAATCGCAAGACGCTCATCTTCGTGACTCAGATAATATCCCGCCTTTTCGCAGAGATCTTCGATTCCGTCAAAACATATCAGGTCTTCCCCCTCTTTAAAATAATATGGTATCTCCGCCTGATAATTTGTCATCAGAAAACCGCCTGCCCCAAGGACATCCCATACGCGGAGCGGAATACCGCTTTTAATATTTGGAATTGTGAAATTCAGGTTGATCTTTGACATATGAAAAACCTGTGGCAGCTCACTCCAGTAATCAACCGATCCGCAGTACTGGATCCTCAGCAGGTCACTGACATCACTGTTACTGTATACATTGACATGATAATGTTTTGACAGTTCGATCAGAGCGCGCCTGCGCTCCACCTCCGCAATTTTAAACCCAAGCACGGTTGTCTGAAAGATCAGTCCCAGATCCGAAAAAGATCCCTCCGATTTTTCCAGTTCAAAATATTCCTGCAGTTTTTCTAAAATGTCTGTGGTCAGCATAGGTTCCACTATATTGGCACCGCTAATGTTTAACTGTGCCTCAATCACAGCATCAAAATATCCGCGCAGGTATTCCGGCAGCCTGCTTTTTATCTTATCATAAGAGTTCCGTTCATAAAGACTTCCGACAAACGCAATGTCTCCTTTATATTTCTGTATTTCCGGTGAATTTGCAATTACCGTATCCATCCGGTCCGTATCCACGGCAAGTGGCAGATACCAGATATGTTCCACTCCCATCTCCCGGAATTCCAGATAGTTTGTCTTATCAAAGGTAAATATATAATTACACGGATGAAAAATAGACTCATGATACATGCTGATCAGCGGATTATCACAGCTCCAGGATACATATTTTATCCCCATTTTCTGGCAGACATTCGAGATCAGTGCAAAATAATTGACCGTAAATACCATATCATAGTGCGTTTCCCGCAGTTTGTTTTCAATGATTTTTTCAAATTCCGGATCGATATCATAATTGCCAAGATGCTGTTCGATATTATCCACCGTATGCCCCAGTAATAAAAAAGTCTGCTCTATGTCTCTGTAATTATAAGCTTTCCAGCGATACATTAATATGTGCATAATAATCTCCATTCCCGTGCCGTGTCAGCCAAAATAACGTTTTCATCTGTATGTAAAACCTGTTGCAGGGAGGGAATGAGAACCTCCGCTCTACATCCAGGCTTCCCGGATCCACTCCGCTCTGCTTTTCCACGTATGATGTTCTTTTGCTGCCTGATATCCACAGTCTGCCATTTTTTGTGTGGACTGCATGTGGCCAAACAGGTCAAATACACGGTCTGGCAAAGTCCGGATCTCATTTCTTGAAAACATGACAAGTTCTTTTCCATCCGTAAATTCTCTGCGCAGATAGGTGGAATCGTCCGTCACCACTGCTGCTCCGGCAAGCATTCCATTAAAAATACGGTCATGTGCTCCGGCTTTGAACCAGGTCATTGTATTTAAGACGATCTTACTGTCGTTCATCAAAGGCAGAATCTCCGGTGCAAGTACTTTTCCACCGTAAACCAGGTACGGATTGTCACTCCATTCACACTGATCCCAGCCTGTCCCGTATGCTGTCACACGAATTCCGTTTTCCACCAGTATGCGGACTGCCTGTTCGCGGAAAAATGATGTCGCATAGGAATCAATGAAACGCATCTGTACAATGATCTCATGAACACGTTTCTCCGATATGTCATTCCGCTTATATTTTAAGTACTCTTCGATCACATCCTCCGTCGTGCGGTCCGGATGATGCACCAGTTCTGACAATACCACCTGTGCCATCTCCTCCCCATCCACCTCCGGGATAGATGAGAGATCCGGTATCATCTTCGCAACTGTGTAGATCGGCAATGCCCCGGCATATAAAACATCAATTCCACGCTCCGCAAGCGGCTTATGCCTGCTGCCAAGTTCCACCCCGGCATGTGGCAGAAAATCCGTATACCGGATATTTTTAAAATATCTGCGGATATACCGGACATGGTTGCGGTCCGTGCACAACACAATAGATGTTGCCGGTGCATTCTGCAGTGGTTTTTCATAGTGAAACGGATGATCCATCAGGATATTGATATATGGAATATTGTAAGTTTCCCAGAGATTTGGCTCTTCTTCCGCAGAACCTGCTCTTTTCGATCCTGCTGTACTTTGGAAAATGTCCTGCTTCAAAAATGCCCCTGCCTCGATCATGTCTACCGGCACTGTCAGATTATATCCCAAATTGTTAAACGTCACACAGAAAAACCTCTGATCTTTTTTTGCACCATCTCCGATACATTCGATCAGCGCCTGCTTGCTCACCTCTTCGAGACGGGCATCATAGGTAAAGGAAGCATATCCCATGGATTCAAAGGCATTTTTCAGTTCCTGGGTGAATAAGTCGAGGGTGTCGTAGACACCGGTGATGTAAATGATGGTTGTCTGCATGGTGGTCTCCTGTACTTTTTATAGATTTATTTTTTCTATACTGCAGCTATGCCTTTTATAATCATCCTTTGTGGAATCTGTGCTGTCGTAATTGATTCCAGCAAGAATCACTTGTCCATGATAATCTTTCAGGCTCTGCATGTACTGCTTCTTTTTTATCTGTGCAATCGCTGTATCTGAGGATTTATCCCATTTTAATTCCACCACGATCGCCGGCACATCTCTAAACTTTCTCGGGACAAACACAATGTCAGCAAATCCTTTTCCCACGGCAAATTCCCGATACATCACATAATCTTTTCTTGCAGCATAATATGCCAGCGAAAGCACACATGACATAGAGTTTTCATCATTATACTTTAAAATGGATATATTTTCCTGATGCACCTGCTCGATCATTTCCGCAACATATTCTTCTTTTCCATCTATAGTTGCCTGAAGCAGTGTTTCAGAATTACGAATCGCATCCATGACCGGTTCCCATCCGCCATCCTCTATGCAGTTAATAAACTCTTTCTGCACCTCCTGGTTTGGAATAGAAACCGTCTTGTTCTCAAAATCGTAGGTCAGGTATCCCAAATGCACTAAAAGCGTAAATACATCATCTACGCTCGCAAATGTGGACATATCATTCTGAAACTTATCCGGATTAATCCTTATATGGCTGCCTGATATAAGCTGTGTGATTAACGCCTTCAAGTGATACATGTCCATCTGGATATATTTTTTTAGTGCCTCATAGGTCTCCGTCTTCGTCCAATAACTGTCAAAATCATGTCCCAGCAATGACATGACTACTGATCTTGGATTATAGATCTGAATGCCCTTTAAATCATATCCATCGTACCACTGTTTCATCCTGTCATAAGGCATACCATATGACACACACAGACTTTGAACTTCCTCTTCCGTAAACCCGGTAAATTCAGCGAGTTCCCTTTGATTGGTCATGGAATATTCATCAAACATATTGAGAGCTGAATGCTCGCCATACTTTTTAATCGGCAGTATTCCCGTCATATAAGCCAACGCAATATATGGCTTATCTTTCATCCACAGGCGCAAGAAATCCAGATATTTTTTCTGCGCTTCATCATCCCCCGGATACTTTCGAAATATGCAATCCCACTCGTCGATAATGATGATAAATTTCTGTTTTTTCTGACTATAGATGTTCTCTAATACATCAATAAGATCTTCCCGGTCAAAACAGTCTACATCTCCGTATTCCCGCCTGATATCCCACAAAAGCCTCTTTTGCAGGTAATCGATCATTCCGTCCACTGTCTGCGCACGGCTAAGAAAGTCAAGCATATTGACATGAAGGACATTATATTTATTCAGATTTGCCTCAAAACTTTCATCCTGTGCAATCTTATAATCCGCAAACATGCTTTTCGAATCACATCCCTTGCTATAATAAGCTACAAGCATATTTGCAGTCATAGATTTTCCAAAACGGCGAGGTCTGCTTACGCATATATTCTGATGTTCGGTATTCAGATTCTGATTCATTTCGGAAATCAGCATGGTTTTATCCACATATATCTTGGAATTAAGTGCTTTCTGAAATTCTTCATTTCCCGGATTTAAATATATTCCCATTCTAATCTCCATTCTGCATTTGAAAAATTATATTTTTCACTCTGCTTCTCCAATAAGCTGACTATAATAAATTTAACTCTTTATCAATCTTAAACGTTTTTTTGCCGGCTCATAACTACCGCACCTCTGATAATAATACTTCGCCTCACTGATTTTTCCCAGGCATTCATAAATAACTCCAACATTATAATAAGCTGCATAGGAATTTACTCCCGCCATCCTGCAGTCCCGATGTTTGACCGCTTTCAAAAATTCTCCAACTGCTGCATCAAACATAGCGTTGTTCATATAAATGAGTCCCATCAGGAACTGAAAATCCGCACTATTTCCAAATTCTTCGTAAATGTTTTCAAAGAAAAGTGCTTCCCCGGCGCGTCCGCTGTTGATCAAGGCATAGCCGTAGGTTTCCACCATATCGATGACATATTCTAACTTTGGTTCAAGGTCATAACTGAGCCCATGGGCGAACCAGAAGCATGCCTCGTTATAATCTTCTGCCATGTAATAGCTTTTTCCAAGCTGATACAATAGATACGGGATCTGCTGCTCTTTTTTTGCATCCGTAATTTTAGATTTCTGCTCTGCATCCGTATCCTGCTTTGCGATATTCTGATCTAACTGCGTGGCATGTGCTTCGGCATCCCATCCTGAATTCTTTAATTCCTGCTCTAACAGCCTTATATTGCGCAGCACTTTTGCCTTTTTTCTTCCTTCGGAAGATCATAACCTGTATGACCGATGACGACCGGTGCTTCGTATGTACGATATTCCTTTTCGTCACAGGCAGTTACCTGCTCATGGATTCTTCCCGTGTAATGAAAACTTTCTTTTGCAAAAATGCGGTTGATCCACTCTTTATTTTCCTGCTTTCCATCTTTTCCGGAAATAATATTGATTCTCCGGATCCTGCCAACCTCACCTGGATGTTCGGCAATCATTTTCTCTAACTGTACCCGATCAATCTGCTGTAAATATTCATCGCTGTCAATGACCATCACATACGGATGTGCTGCTTTTGAAATCGCAAAATTCTTTGCTGCCGAAAAATCATCGCACCATGGGAAATCATAGATATGATCGGTGTATTCTGCCGTAGCTTTTTTTGTCTGATCTGTCGATCCGGTGTCCGCTACGATCAGCTCAAATCCGGTTTTCTGGAATGATTTGAGGCAGCGCGCTATATTGTGTTCTTCGTTTTTGGTGATGATGCAGACTGATAACATGTGGTGATTCTCCTGTATGTCCCAAATTATACTGAAATATATATATATGTATCCTAAATTATACTTTTTATCAATTTTCGGTGATCTGTGGATGATCCGCAGCTGATTCGATCAGGACTGTCTTTCCTTCAAATGCAAATGCATAACAGTGGATACGTTCTTTAGGAATCCCACGTTCCACCAAATTTTCGACATAGCGTTTTTCCTTAATCTGTGCCAACGCTGTTTCCACTGTATCTTCAAGATTTTTCTCCCGGCGCGCATTAAATACCTTAAACTCGATCACATATGCGTCACGCTCTGCAGGGTTTTTCGGTTCAATCATTACATCATATCTGCCAAACCCGCTTTCGCGATTGGAAGTAAGATAATACTGATCCTGTAAATCTACCAAAAGTCCTAAAACAAATCCGTGATAAAACTTCTCCGGCTTTGATCTGGATAGCTGCTTTCCTGTATCAAAACTGCTGAAAGTGCACAATGCTACACCATTCATATATTCGTTCATGGCATCCACATTGTTTTCCAGCAACGCATTGATAAAATCATTGTACTCTTCTTCCGCATCATCAAACCATGCATGTATCATACTCTGAAACATCAGACTGACTTCCAGATTCGTCAGTGCCAGTTCATATTTCGGCCGTGTTCCCGCCGGGATCTCTTCATATTTTTCATAATGAAGCACTTTTAAATATCCGCTTGCCAGAAGCAAGCTCCAGATTGCACGCTCACTTCCGTTTAACTGGTTATATACGATCTGTTCATCAATGACAGATCTGATACTCTCTCCGTGTAATAATAATTCAAATTGTTCTTTGATACTATGACCTGCCTCACGGATCAGCTTGCCGACGAGACTGTTTGCACTTGTATTTGCCCAGTAAGTTCTATAAACTTGTTTATCCAGATAATTTAAAATCGACCATGGATTATAAATATCTGTATATTCTCCAAATGTAAATCCGTCATACCATGTCTTTACCTGCTCTCTTTCTTCACTGAGCTGAAACTTATCTAACGCATCAAACACTTCTTTTTCAGTAAATCCAAATGCTGTTGCATATTGGTTGGACGTAGTCGTGATTACCTCTAAATTATTCAGATCCGAAAATATAGACTCTCTGCTGACTCTCGTAATCCCTGTCATAATCCCGCGTTCCAGCCATGGATTTGTCTTAAATGTAGAATTAAACAGGCTTCTAGTAAAGCATACCAGCTGATCCCAATATCCATCGACAAAAGCTTCCTGCATCGGTGTATCATATTCGTCCAGTAAAATAATCACTTTTTTCTTACCGTAATACTGATAAAGAAAACTTGACAGCTGGTATAAGGCAAGTGTCGCATCCACATCATTCATATTCTCTGATGTTGTCAGCATTCTTTGAAAAAATGTAATGTCCGAACCGCGCAGGATTCCACTTTCTAAGATATAAACATGCTCTGTATATAATTTGGAAAGCAGCTGACATATTTTCTGCCTTGCCAGCTCATACGTCGGTTCCTTGATATTCGCAAATGACAGGCTGATGACCGGATAAGTTCCCTGCAGATTACGGTATTTTTCCTCTTTCCAGATTGCCAGATGTTCAAACAGATTTGACCTGCCCGCATAATCTATGGAAAAGAACTGCTCCACCATACTCATTGTAAGTGTCTTTCCAAAACGACGCGGACGGGTGATCAAAGTCGCACTGTCCCCACAATCCCACCATTCTTTAATAAAAGGCGTTTTATCTATATAAAAATAGTTTCCCTGGATGATTGTGGAAAAATCCTGGATACCGATTGCTATATTTACAGACATTGTGACCTCCCTGCGTTTCAGACTGATATTGTGCGTTCTTTTTTATTGTGATAAATTAATCAATGGCATTTAGTTAAGGTATTTCCAGTGGTTTCATCATTATGAAGCCACTGAATTTTTATGTTGCCAAATTCAAAAATTATTACATATCAAGTACACCTGAGCCCGTAATACTAAAGTTCATGTCTTTTCCTGTTATTTCTCTTCCCATACATCCCTCAATAAAATCAAAGTATCCATCTGAGCCTGAGTGTTTTTCCCATGTGTCAATGGATTCCTTGATCCTTAACAGGCACATTACCGGAAATCTATAGTATTCTTTCACTTGTCCCTGTGACAACATATCCACCTGGAATTGTTCTTTTAACAGTTCCATTATCTCTTCATTCGTGTAAGGGTCAAATGCCATAAGCAATGCTTTTTCAAGTCTTTCATTTTCTTCATTTCTAAAGTTGCCTGTGTCATATTTTTCACCACTGCAGTTTCCTTTTACATCAAATAATACCAATGCAATGGCCTCCCTTAGTCTACGGCTGTTTGATTCCGGAAATTCGCGGTGTATTTTTAATACATTTCCCTCCATTGGCAGCAGCAACATAGCGTATGTTTCTTCTTCGCCTTTTCGGATCTTCCCAAATTCCCGTTCCATCTGTGAATAAATTTTTTCAAACTGATATAACTGCATGATTGTTTTTCCTTCCCATCTTTCTATAAATTTTTTTCAAAAAAGCTTGACCGATCAGCCAGTATATGTTGCGCAAGCCTTGTTTTTAAACATATTTCAAGGAGGTACCTCATGGCTCACATTTATTTAGCACAATTAAAAGCAACCCTCGATAACTGCATTGATGAACTTGAACAGATCCATTTTCTGTTCTCCAAAAACCCGGAAACTGATTTTTCCAGAAAGCGTAAACTTATTTTCAAAAAATATATACAGTTTATGCTTCTGATGCAGGGCAAATCCGTTTCAAATGAAATCCTGGATTTTTTCAGTCATTCCCTGTCCACCACCTCAAAATCTGCATTTACACAGCAGCGTTATAAGCTTCTGCCGGAAGGATGGGATTTTCTATTTCATTCCTTTGTAACACAGTGCAGACCCCTGTCCGATAACCTCTATTGCGATTACCGTCTTCTAGCCTGTGACGGTTCTGATGTAAACATAGCCAGAAATCCGTCTGACGAAAGGACTTTCATCCATGAAGGCGAAAAAGGCTATAATGCAGTACATATCAATGCACTCTATGACATCATGAGCAAAACCTGCTGTGACTTTCACATCCAGGGAAAGAAAAAACTCCATGAACGTGCAGCACTGAATCTCATGGTTGACCGTTATTCAGATCCTGTCCCTTCTATCCTGATGGCAGACCGTGGTTATGAAAGCTTCAATACATTTGCACATCTTATCCGGAAAGATATAAAGTTCGTTATCCGTATGAAAGATATCAGCAGTAATGGGATCCTTTCTGCCTATGATCTGCTGGATGGAGAGTTTGATACCGGTTTCCGTATTGTCCGCATGCATCTTGGAAATGGCAACTATATTTGTATTGCGGCAAATCTCTCAGAAGAGGAATTTTCCCTTAAAGAGATAAAAAACTTTACAAAATGCGCTGGAACGGGGAAACAAGTTTCCGGGAGCTTAAATACACAATAGGTCTTATCAACTGGCACAGCAGCAAATATGATGGAATCCTGCAGGAGATTGCTGCAAGGCTGCTGTTATACAATTTCTGTGAATTGGTCATTGCCCATGCTGTGATCCACCAAACCGCCGAAAAAGTCAAACACGTTTATAAAATAAATTTCGCCACCGCAGTCAATATATGCAGGGCATATCTGAAAAACGGCGGTGACGAAACAGCGACCATGTTTCTCATCCTTATTATATTTCTTAATGTGGCAGATGCGCAATCTGTCTTTTCGGTATGCCTAAAAATATTTTTTCAGCATGTGTGAGTATTTTTCCTATAATATACAACGCAAATTTTTCCACGTATTCCCTTAACTAAACAACAATTTCTGTGTTTTGGAAGATATGTTATACTCTATTTTGTTAATTTGAACTTAACTAAATGACATTGATGTTTTATTGCCGGCTCATAATTGCCATGCATCTATATTTCTATACTTTTAACTAAACCTTCTCAAAATACGTTTAAATTTTTTTACTGCAAAAAAATCTCTAATAGGACGTATTCTGATGCTTTCTTCAAAAAATTTATGTATCTCCTCATGTTTTTGATAATAATTTACAAATGTTTTGACGATTTCATAATTATGATATTTATTACACGAAACAATGGTCTGTAGAACCAAATAACCCACACAGTCTGCATCATACTTTTCATAATATGCATAGAAAAACTGCATGCGTCCCCCCATTCCTAAAGGTACAATTTCACGAAACAAATCTGACAGATCAATTCGTCTAATAATTTTATCTTTATACATTTTTTCTATTCTTCTGCAAAGTAACATTATTTCATGAAGCGCCTGACTGGAAATCCATTCATTATAATGTCTGTTATTTTCTTTATAATTTCGTATTTGAATATACAACTGTGAGTCTTCAATATTATGAGAATTTTTCATTTTACCATCAATGTTTTGTTTTACCTGCCAATCACACTTATCATGCAAAACAGATCTAACCATAACAAATTCTAATTTTTTACCTTTTGCATTTGCATTCGACTTTGCAATAATTGAATCATAAATTGCAGAAAATGAATCTTCTACTTCTTTTAACATTGCGTGACGTTACATTGATGTCTGAAAATGATCAATTAGCTTATATACAATAATTCCACTTATCGCAGCTAAAATCCAACCAAGGAAATCTCCCATCGTTATTCCATCAGTAATTCGCAAAAATTCATGTATCATCTGCCTCATAATATTAACCTTCTACTCTCGCCTTCGCTTACCCTTTTAATTACATGTTTTCTTTATCTGCTCTACTACATAGCAAATATCATTTGCTGTCAACTGTGTACTGCTCGGAATATTCAAAATACACTTACTGTAATAGGGTGCTTTTTCCATTTTATAAGAAATCGCATCACAGTACGGAATCTGTTCATGTATTAACCCCCAGATTGCACGCGTCTGCACTCCACATTCCTGTAATCCGCTAATAATATCTCTCATTGTTTTACCGTGTATTTTTTCTATCTGAAGTTTTAACGAATAAAACCACTGGTTTGAAACCGTTCCTTCACGAAATTCCAGTAATTTTCCTATAGTATAATCAGAAAACAGCTGTTGATACTGCTCGTAGTTACGATGCTTACGTCTGATAAATTCCGGCAATTCCTCCATCTGTGCTACACCGAGAGCGGCCTGCAAATTTGTCATTCTGTAATTATATCCAATTTCATTATGCACATAAAAATGTGGATCATCTTTTGCCTGTGTTGATAAATATTTCAAATGTTCCACTGTCTTTGTATCTTTTGCTGTTACTGCTCCGCCTCCACCAGTCGTAATGATCTTATTTCCATTAAAAGAATATGCTCCAAAATCGCCAATCGTACCTGCATATTTTCCAACAAATCTACCTGTCGTATAATGAGAGCCCAATGCTTCTGTCGCATCTTCAATGACCTTTAAATGAAATTCCTGCGCAATATCCATAATTGCTTCCATATCAGCAAGATTTCCAAACACATGTACAACGATCACTGCCTTCACATGTTTACCTGTTTTTTTATGAATCAATTTATTGTCCTGACAGACACATTCTTCTTCACAAAAACAACGCAACTTCTGCGGATCCATACACAGACTGTCATCACAATCCATAAAAACCGGCTCTGCAAACTGATAACGGACAGGATTCACTGCTGCAATAAATGTCAACGTTGGTACAATTACCATATCTCCAGGTTCTACTTTACACTCAATCAACGAAAGATGTAAGGCTGATGTACCACTCTGACAGGCAGCAACTGCTCCTGTATGTAAAAAATCTGCCAGATTCTCTTCCAGCTTCGTAATATATGCACCGCCGGTTGACACCCATCCCTGCTCTAATGCCTCATCTACATATTTTTTTTCATTTCCCTCAAAATTCGGAATTGATAATGGTATAAAACGACTCATAATAATCTCCATTCTTTCTAATGCCCATGATTAAACATTATAAATGTCTGTCTTATAGGCATCCATATGATGACGAATCCACTCAATTGTTTCTGCGATTCCTTGTTCAAACGTGTACTGCTGTTTCCAGTCTGTCAATTCTTTGATTTTTGCATTCGCTCCAAGTAAACGATTTACTTCACTTTTCTCGGGTCTTAACCGCTGTTCATCGCATACAATCTTTGCATTCGGATTAATCTGTGAAATAATTTCATGTGCAAGTTTTCCAATGGAGATTTCCTGCTGTGTTGCAATATTGATCTCCTGCCCAATCGTACGGTCTGACTCTGCAATAGCAATAAAACCTGCCGCTGTGTCTTTGACATAATTAAAGTCTCTTGTAGGTGTTAAAGATCCAAGTTTTATTTCCTCTTTTCCCGCTAAAAGCTGTGAAATAATCGTCGGGATTACCGCTCTCGCAGATTGTCTTGGCCCATAAGTATTAAACGGACGCACAATAGCTACTGGAAGATTAAAACTGCGATAAAAGCTCTCTGCCAGACGATCAGCACCAATTTTTGTCGCAGAATACGGAGATTGTCCCTGATATGGATGCTTCTCATCAATTGGAACATATTGCGCTGTTCCGTATACTTCTGATGTAGATGTCACCATAATACGTTCTGTTTCAAGTTCCCTTGCTGCCTGCAATACATTTAATGTACCTTTGATATTGGTATCTACATAGGAATCCGGGGAATGATAACTAAACGGTATCGCAATCAGTGCTGCCAGATGAAATACACCATCTACTCCTTTCATTGCCTCACGCACACCATTCGGATCACGCACATCACCGGCAAAAATCTCTATCTGATCTAATTTTTCCTTTGGCAGAGTATCAAGCCATCCCCAGTTATTAAACGAGTTATAATATACAAAGGCTTTGACATCATATCCCTTTTCTAAAAGACTCTCTGTCAAATGACTTCCAATAAATCCATCTGCACCTGTTACAAGTACCTTTTTCATGATATCCTCCATTCCTGCACTGATTTGCGCACTCTACTTTTTCTTATCTTTTCATTCTGATTTTAAATTCAGCTTTTCTTCCATACGGTGCATTTCCTCAAATTCACCCATATCAAGAAACGAATCCTCACTAATCGGATACATTCCGACCTTTCGGTTTTGCTTTAACAATTCATCTGCAATATCCGTCATATGAAAAAAAGTATCCTTTGGTATCTGTTCTTTTAATTCCGGATTTAAAACATACATGCCGGTATTTACAAAATAGGACAAACACGGCTTTTCCTCCATAGACTCTACTGCCCCATTCTCACTCGAATGAATCACTCCATAAGGAACTACAATATTTTTCAATGCTGTAACTATCGTAAGTTCATTTCCAGACTCCCTGTGATAACGGTAAATATCCTCATAATCAGCATGAATTAGAATATCACAGTTTGTTACAATAAATGGCTTATCAAACTTATCTTCTATGAGCTGAAGGCTTCCTGCCGTGCCAAGTGGCTTATCCTCCTCCACATAGCAGATCCGATAACTTGTATTCAATTCCGAAAAATAAGATTTTATCATATTTTTCCGGTAATTGACTGTTGCATAAAAATTATGTACTCCATAATCAAGGAATTTACCGATAATCCGTTCCATAATCGGTATATCACCAATTGGTATCAATGGTTTGGGTAAAATTTTTGTATATGGGTACAGCCTTGTCCCCTTTCCCCCCGCCATGATCACAATGGGCACATCTTTTAACAATCCCTCCGGTGTTTTCTCTGTAACATTTTCAGCATCCGAAAAAAGGATGTCTGATATAATTCCCTTCGTTGTCAGAATCGGGAGTGCTGTAATCTTCTGGCTCATCATAAATTCTTTTGCCTGTCCCTGCTCTTTTCTCGTGATACTTTGGGGATTGATATTCATTACTTTTGCAACTGCTGCCTTAAGTTCCCCTGTACGGATCAACCAACGCCTGATATCCCCATCCGTGATCACTCCAAGCAGCTTCTGTTGCTCATTTACAACAAACAAAATTCCCCTGGCATTACGATCGATCTTCTGCATTGCTTCCACAACCGTATTGTCCGGGGATATAAAAAATAACGTAAGCTGCTCTGCCTTCATAAAAACCTCCCTGTTTTTTCTTATCTTCCATGATAAGTACATTTTGTATATATATCGGTCTGTTTTTATAAAATATTTACCAAGCAATCACAAAGTGGAGGCTTCTTATCTCTCATTCTGGTGGTTATATTGCTTCATCAGAACCTCAACAACTAAAAAGTCAAGTTCCTGATCAATATCTACGGAATGAAGCTGATCCATGATATAGGCATAGCAATTTTCTTTATATAAATTTTTTTGTGAAAATAAGTGATGTGTCTTTAAAATATATATTGCGCCATTTTCACGATAATATGTCGGGAGTTGTTGTCTTGGAAGAAATGCAACCTCTTCATCCTCAAAGTTTTCCATCGATAAATCCTGCGGCAAAACATTGCTCCATAGCGGAGAATGTTCCATCTCACAAACAGAAGATATCATACTTGCATTCTTTTCACAAAAAAACTTATATGCTCCCTGTATATCCTCTTCATTTCTTAATGGTGATGTTGGCTGCAATACCGTTATTGTGTCAAACACTTCTCCACATTTACGATACTCATTTATAACATATTTCATCGCATCCCATGTAGTTGCAATATCTGATGACATTTCCGCCGTTCTTAGGAACGGTACATCGGCTCCATATTCTACAGCAATTTTCTTATAAATTTCTGAATCTGTTGACACATGTATTTTGTCAAATATTTTTGATTTTTGTGCTGCTGCTATAGAGTATGCTAATAATGGTTTTCCACATAATTCTTTTATATTTTTATCTTTTAATCCCTTTGATCCGCTTCTTGCTGGAATTACTGCTAAATTTTTCATCTGTATTCCTCCTAACAATCCACAATCCCTGCCATCTCAAGCATTTGTTTTATTCTTTTTTGTAACGTATATTCCTTTTTGGCTTTTTCGTATCCCCTTCTCGCTATCTTACAGCGTTCTTCTTCATGTGAAAGATAATACGATATTTTATCTAATAATTCTTCTTCCGATGAAAATGTCTCTAATTCATTTCCAATCTCAAAGTATTCTGTTATCTCTGTCTGATAATTTGTCAGGACAAATCCACCTGCACCTAAAATATCCCATATTCTAAGTGGTAATCCCGTGCGAATGGGTTTTGATGTAAAGTTCAAGTTAATTTTTGAAAGATGAAATATCTTTGGCATTTCAGTCATAGTTTTTGCCAATCCCCGCATCTCTACCTGTGGCAATCCAGAAACATCACTTCCCGTATACAACGTAACCTTATGGTATCTTGCTATGCTTTTTAGTAATCTTAATCTCTCTTGTTCCGTCACTTTATTGCCTAGATATAAATGTGCCAATGCAGCTTTATCATTATGCACTGCTTTTTCAGGGAATTGATAAAATGGTACTTTCTTTTTAAGCTCACCAACCATATCATCTGTAATACATTCTTCCAAAAAATTGTACCCATAAACCTTTAATTGTGCTTCAATGAGTCCATCTAAATATCCTTTCAGATATGAACCATCTTCTTTTAAACGATTATACGGACATTTTTCTGTATACAAAGAGCCCACAAACGCAATATCTGAGCTGAATTTTTTTGCTTCATCCAGCGTTATTGACGATATTAAAGTATCCAATCTATGATAATTTGCACCTAATGGCAGATAAAAAATACCTGTTGGATTTTCATTTCTGAATTCTTCGTACAATGCATAATCAAACATAAAAATACGATTACACTTATTTCTTATAGAATAAGAATATAATTCCATTACCGGGCTATCCACAATCCAACATACATATGGCACTTTAAATATATTACAGACTTCAGAGACAATCGGGAAAAAATTTATACTAAATACCATGGAATATTCTTTTTTCTTTAATGATTCGGAAACAATTTTCAGACATTCTACCGCTTCCAGTTCTTTATTTTCCATTTCTTCTGTGATTGAATCGACCTCAAATGCATTTTCTTCAAATACATTTATAATATCAGCTTCACAGATACTGTTGTAGCGATAAAATAATATCCTCATAAACTCAGAACCCCTTTATCTTGAAATGTCTGTTATAACTTGTTTATTATACTCCAAATCAATTATTTCAATCGGATGCTCTCCACCCTTTAATTCATTGTTATATTTTCCTTCGACATATGTTCTATGTCCTTCCCCTTTTAAAAACCACTCATATTCTAAATCGACATGTCCTACATCAACCGCCTGATACCCAGCTTTGTATAAATCGTATGCTAACACCGTTGCAGTTGGTCCAAGTGCAATTAAAAATAAATCTTCTTTCTTCTGTTTTATGCACTCACTATATATATTATCATAGTTTTCAAATGCATTTACCGCTGGTGCTATAATTCTTTTTATTGAATTTGCATTATCAAACAAGTCATTTCCAACACCTAATCTCGTCTGTTTTCCTTCTACCAGTATACAATCTCGCCCTTCCCAGATATGTTTTAAATTTTCAAATCTTTTTCTTGGCGCGTCGGTTCTATTATCCGCATACATTACATAAGGTCGTGTTACATACGCATCATAATAGCAAGTATCTTTATTCAACAATTCTAAATGTTCTTTTCGTACTTCTCGCTTTAAATATCTTCTAATTTCTCTTTGCGCCTGTTCATTATATTGCTGGAGGCATCCATAATTATCTGCTATTCCTATCAAAAGTTTATTGTCTTTTGAATTTAATACCTCCTTGAGCCGTTCTGCTAGTTTTTTATCATCTGTCGTTTGAAACTTATGACGAATCCTCCCTGCTATTGCAGCAAATTCACCATCTCCAAATCTTGCCATGGAACATCCCTCTCTGACAATCCTGTCAATTGCCTCCCTGCCAGACTTGATGTTCGGATACCAATATTCTTTATCCTCTTTTACCTCTGCCTGTATTTCAAAACGAACATTTTGTTTATAATCCTCGTTTTCATCTATTGTATCCTGCAGCCATTCAAACAACTGTTTATTGGACTTGATCAAGACTTGATTTGCCTGTTCTAAATTCATAATCTTTTGTTGCATATTCTGTACTATTTTTACAAGCTGCAAAAAATCTTCATTCGTTATGTTTTCCATTTATTTCCTAATTCTGCCAAACCTAAATTTATTATCTTTACTATCTTTGACGTTTCTTTATTGTCTCAGTTCTTCTTTTAATAAAAAATTAATACTCTATCTTTTTTAAAATCTGAAATGCTTCTGCATATTCTACATTGCATGCAGCTGCTCTAAATTTTGCCAATCCCCTTATCGCATCTTCATTTCTCGGAAATGGTGACGGTTTTATTTCATTTTCATATTCATTCATAATAGAAACTTTTTCATCAATATACTCACTTATATCCACATACAAATTTGGCGAAAATCCTTGTGTGGATACCGCATAATCAGTTTCTGATAATATCTCCATACTCAATATCATTTCCACATATGGATATCTGAACGATTTTGTGCAAGAATACATCGTTTCAAATACTACTTTATGATCAGAATGTACATCAAATTGAAACGGTATAATAACTATATTAGGTTCTACCTCTTTAATAATTTCAGAAAATTTATTAATTAAAAATGATTTATCATATTTATCTAATGCTGCTGGCTCTAAACATAAATCATAAAACTTTTTCATTCCATATCTTTCCGATACTTTTTGAGTTTGATTTACACCATCATATTGTTCTTTCTCCGTATATCCATATTCTGTTCTTGCATTTGTAACATTTAACCAATAAATTTCATCTTTTAAATCCCTATGCTTAAGTAAATATCCTCCTGCACCCAAAGTTTCATCATCTGCATGTGGAGAAACAACTAATATCTTTTTCATAAATATTCTCCTTCAATAGCTGTGTATGGATCGCAATCTAACACGTGTATTAAATTATCATATGCTTTTACATAAAAGTTAGTTTCACTTATAACCTTTACAATTTTTCCTGGCTCGATGTTTTTATATAAAGAACCATCTACTTCTTCTACTTTCCATACTCTATAAGATTGTTCTCCACATACAAATGCTGCACCAATATATGGATGGCTCAAGGCACGTACTAAATTATAAATTGCATAACTGGACATTCTCCAATCTATTATACCGTCTGCCGTCTTTCTTTTTCTCCACACATTTCCTTCATTTTCTTTCTGCTCTGCACCAAAAATCAAACCTTTTTCAAATTTATCCGTAAAATCTATAATTTGCTCACACTCCGTTTTTGTTATTTTATCATATAATGTACGTGCATTATCTTCATAATCAATTTTTATCCTCTTCTGTGAAATAATTTCCCCTGAATCAGCTCCCTCATCCATTTTAAAAAAAGAAACTGCCGTGTACTCCAACCCTAATACTAATGCCCAAATAATGGGATGTCTTCCTCTATTGTTTGGTAATTCTGCCGGATGTGTTCCGATTACTCCAAGCGGCGGAATATTTAATATTTTACTTTTTATCAATTGAGACCATCCAAAACAATAAATAATATCTGGTTGGCATACCTCTATAAATTTTACACTTTCTTCTTCATTAATATCTTTCACATACATGTATGGTATATTATACTCTTCTGCTAAAGGTTTCAAATCAACAAAATCAGAATTGAACTTTGATTTTTCCTTTGTGATAACACCAACAATATTCTTTTTTTTCTCCAATAATAATTTTAATTCGGTATACGACGACTCTACACAACCGATGTAAAAAATTTTCATTAATTTAAACATGCCGTCGTGGCATGCCCCCCTTGCGTCGTTCCTGCCTTCAGCACAAACAATGCATAAATCTTATTTACAGGTTACTTTTTATTTCAATTCATGTTATCAAGTACAGACAACTGACAAACATGTGTGATATTAGTTTACACTTTTTCTCTCTCTTCTACAAAATTTATATCATAAAATTTTTTTTCAAGATTGATTTTTTCCTTTAATTCTTTTTTTATAGAATTTATTATCTGCTCTGATGCATGACCCTCACCGAATATATTTTTGCTAGCTTTACATTGATTTTGAAATCTTTCACTTTGTGCAGTCAAAATTGCCTTGCTAATTTCCTCCCGGTCTGCTTTACAATCAATGACCGTATTCCCATGTACTCTGCCCTTTTGTCTGTTTCCAATATTAATTGTTGGTATCTTAAAAACAGGGGCTTCATATAATCCGCTTGAAGAGTTTCCAATCATAATGCTTGCATATTTTAATGCCGAAATATAATATTCTCTTCCCATTGAATCTACCAATTTCGCATTATCCCAATTCTTTGTTCTTTCTTCTAAAAGCTGATTCAATTTATCTCCCTGATAATCTGCATTTGCTTTCGTAAATAAATAGAAATACTCTCCATGTTTCTCCAACACGTCAAGTAATTTTTGAAACTGTTCTATAGAATTTTCTTCTAACGTCACCGGATGATACGTTACTATCGCTAAATTTTCAGGAAATTTCTCTAAATTTAATTTTATCTTTAATTTCTCTTTCGTCATATATTTTTGATTTAAAATATTATCAACACATGTATCCCCGACATTAAATACCCGGCTCGGATTCTCTCCTAACTGAATTACGCGTTTTCTATGCACCTCACAATTTACGAAATGATACATGCTCATTTTGGTAATACAATGACGATAAGTTTCATCCAATAGCCCTTCTGTAGTTTCTCCACCATTTAAATGTACAATAGGAATTTTTGCATTCACAAATACGGTTGCAAATGCCATCATTTCATAACGATCGCCCAGAATAATTGCAATGTCCGGTCTATTTTGAGCTATAAATTGTGAAAACTGTATCAACACGTTTCCCATCGCCTTCGATACAGCACATTCGTCTTCTACATCATCTAAAATATCAATTTCTGCTGCAATCGAAAATCCATCTTGTATAATCTCATTTTTTGTATATCCATATTTCTTGCTTAAATGTGTTCCACTCACAATTAACTGCAGTTCTAACTCGGTATCCTTCTCGATTAATTTTAATATCGGATACAGTAATCCGTATTCTGCCCTTGTAGCAGTTACCACACATACTTTTTTCATAGTTCAATCATCTCATCTCTTTTAAAATTCCGTACAGCACATGTTCCAATGACTTCTTCCCAGCGCATAGGATTCACTCCACCACCTGGTCTTTTTGCAATAATATTTTCTTCTGTAAATTTTTGTCCTTTTTTTATCTCACATCTTGCAAATATACTTTTTCTTGCCGCAATTCGATTTCCCTTTTCAGAATTACTAGGAACCTTTTTCCCCGTACCAATTGCTTTTTCAATATTCCGAATTGCCTGTACCATCTCTTTTAACTCTAATGGGTTCAAACTGGCTACATGATCCGGCCCTTCCATATTTCTATCAAGAGTAAAATGCTTTTCAATAATTGTTGCTCCCATCGCTACTGCTGCAATAGGAACTTCTATCCCTTGTGTATGATCTGAATATCCTATGTCGCACTGAAACATACTTTTTAGTTCATACATTGCCTTTAAATTAACATCTTCCATAGGAGTTGGATACTGCGTATTACAATGCAAAATTTTAATTTCTCCAGCACCATATTTTTTTAAAACATCTACTGCGTTACTGATCTCCTCAATTGTACACATCCCCGTAGACAAAATTATTGGTTTATGTGTTTTTGCCATTTCTCTGAGTAACTGAAAATTTTCCACCTCACTGGAGGCAATTTTCCAAATAGGCATGTGTATTTCTTCTAAAAATTTTAAACTCTCTATATCAAATGGCGTTGATAAAAACATAATTCCCTTTTTTTTGCAATACTCTTGTATTTTACGGAAATCATCAAAGGATAGTTCTAATTTTTTTAATAATTCATATTGGCTTTCCTGCTGTTCTGTTTTCTGATATTCTGCTTTTTCACAATTTACCGCTGTATCATTCTCGGTTATATAAGTTTGAAACTTAACACAATCCGCATCTGCTTCTTTTGCTGCATCCACCAGTTTGTACGCCAATTCTAAACTTCCATTATGATTTACCCCCGCCTCAGCAATAATAAATACATGTGGTTTCATCTATCTATTCCTCCATCTTCATCATATGTATATCAAAATATTTCATCATATATACACCTGATTCGTATTTACCAATACAAGGTTTATTTACTATTCCATTCATATTGTTCATTAAAAAAAACGGAAATCTTTCTCCACATTCATACGCATGCAAGTATCCCCCCCCAAAGCGAGGATTTACCTCAGAAATATAAAATTCTCCATCTTGTTCGAATACATCAATATCATTTGCTCCTACTAATCCGAACCCTTTTGAAAACTTCTCTATCAAACGAAATAGTTTTTCATTTTTATACGAAACGCTTTTATCCGTTTCTCCTGCACGCATCTTCAATTTCTTTTTTGCAAAAATAGAAATTACTTCCCTCGAGATTAAGTCTACGTAAATATCTACACCTATTTCCTGCCCTTGCATATATTCTTGAACTATGACATCTTCTGTATTAACAGATCGTAATTGTGCTGCATTCTGAATCTTCTGTATTCCCGCACTTCCGCTTCCACATCTTGGCTTAATAAATAATGGATATGCCAATTGTCCATTTTTCAGATCCATATCTGCATCCTCTATTGTTTTATAAGTTTTGATCCAAGGATAATCATTTTCCTTCAAGAACTGTAATGTTTCCCATTTATCAAAGCATTTATGTATAATATTTTCTTCTCCCACATTAACCATAATTCCTATTTGTTCAAAATGTGCTTTTTGTTTTGCTAATAATTCTAATTCCGGATCAATCAGTGATAATATAAGTCCTATCTCATTCTCTTTACAAATGTTATCTATTTCATCCCAATAGCCATCTTCATCCCAACGTTTTGTAACATAATATTTATCTGCCTCATATAACGCAGGAGCCAAATAAAAGCTATCTGTCGCAATTATTTTTACCCGATCATCTAAATCTTTTTTAAAATCTTTTATTAACTTATTTCTTGTCCCTGCATTTAGAATTAATATGTTTTTCATACCATTACTCCCACTTACATTTTTGTAAGAATTCTGTTACTCCCCATTTTTCTCTTACGATTGTATAATGTTCCCCAGTTCTGACATATACAGTTGGTAAATATTCAATAAAAAGTGAATTAAAGCACATTGTATACCCACCTACAATATGATAAATTATTTTATCTCCTGGTTCGAGTTCATACTCATTTTTCAATTCCAGCAACCGGTCTTTTTCCATACAGGTAAAGCCACAAATAACCTGTCTATCTACCCTATTTTTTTGAGATGTTATCACAGAATATTGGTAATTTTGTTTATGAAAAAAAGGATCAATATGCAATCTGCTTCCGTCTGTTATAACAAAGCGGTTTCTGACTGTATCCTTCTTATCAATAATCTCTGTAACATAATCTACTGCTGTTGCAATTACCGATGCGCCAGGTTCCACAATTAGTGTTATTTCCTGCTTTTTTCTCCTGCATAAAATATCATGTATAGCTTCTACATATTTTTTATAAGAAGCTCCCTGATCTCCCCCGCCAAAAAAACCCCCTCCTATATCGATATACTCCAACTCTAACTTTTCATCTTCTGCTATCTCGCAAGCTTTTTTTGCAAGAATCTGATAAACTTCCGGACTTTTACTTTTATTGCTGACATGCATATGAACACCTTTTATCTGTATTCCCTGCATCTCATTTATTTTAAGAATTGCAGTATGCAAGTTTCCATTTTCGTAACCAAATCCAAAACGCCCCCCATCGTCTCCTGTTGAGGTCTGTCCAGGTAATATACTCTCTAAATCTATATTTATACGAATACCTATTTTTCCCTTTACACCATGTTTTGACATTTGTTCCAGCCACTCTATCTCGCGCATAGAATCTATATTAATCAATGTACCCTCTGCAAATGCTTTTTTAAATATATCTTTCCCTTTTATTGGTCCATTAAATATAATCCGATCCGCTGTATAGCCCATTTGTTTTGCAAGAAGATATTCCGTATCCGATACAACTTCTGCATAACACCCTATTTTCTGAGCTTTTTTTATAATATATGGTAACGAATTTGTCTTAAATGAATAACCAATTCTATTTGATGGGAAATATTCATCCAAAATTTTTTTAAAATCCCTGATATTATTTTCAAATTCTTTTTCATCCAACACAAAACATGGTGTCTGCAGTTCCCTAATATCCATTCTATTCCCTATCTTCCTGTTATTTTTCTGCAATAGCAATATAATGTTCTACTTGTACATGCCTATCTGTGTATAATATTGTATCTATTTGTATATTTTTAAACCCAGCTTTTTCTAACACATAATTTAATTCAGCTTTATCATAAAAATGTATCGTACCACGTCCAACTAATACTCCTTCAGTAATCTCTGCATAAGTGTCTTTTTCCAAAAATCTTCCTGTTCCATATCCATCAGTTTCTTTGCCAAAACATGTAGTCAGTAGTTTACCACCTGTTTTTAACATCCTATAAATATTTGCATACATCGTATTGATATTGTCCAATAAATTACAACAAATACATACATTATCAATAACTGCATCAAAATATCCATCCGGATAATTGACATCTAGTGCATCCAAAACATCAAAATGTGCTTTCAAATGTTCTCTTTCAAACCTTTCTTTTGCTCTTTTAATTGCACTTTCAGAACCGTCAAACGCATATGCATCAAACCCTTCTCTTGCAAGATACCATGTATGCGCACCTGTTCCACAGCCAAAATCCAGCATTTTTACTTTACTTCGCTCCGGTGTTTTATAATAATTTCTTGCCACAAATCTTATGACATGTTCTGTAGGGTACATCCCCCATTCCTGTGTGCTATGCACTGTTTCCCACTCCTGGTTAAATGATTTTTCCATTTCAATCCACCTCTTTATATATTTGCAATAATGATTTGTCTCATGATCTCTGATACATTTGTTTTATTTATGTATTCAATATCTGTTTCGTTAATTTTTTCACCATTTTGTTCTTTTTTCATTATTTCTCTTACTATCCTCAAATGGCTTATTAATTGCGAAAGATTTTCTGATACCGCATACATTCCAGTTATTCCCTGTTCTTTTTCTTTTTCTAAAATAAATAGAATTAACTCAATATCCGGTATTTCATTTTTTATATCTGATAATTCCAATTGTACATCCGGTCTCAATTTCAGGAAATCATAAAATAACTGCCTTGCCTCTGAGAATTGTCCCATTTTTACCAGTTGTCCCATTGCACGTTTAAACTCAACTGTCTCGGCTTTCTCTGCCGTGATCCCAATATGACCTTCTTTCACTTTTAATCTTTTCGCTGTAATATAAACTAACAATAACTCCTCAGACAAAAAGCCAAATAACCGTTTATGATAATCATCATAACTGCTCACATCTATATATTTTTCCATTTCAAAAAAAATTGAAAAAAGCCACTCACAATACATATCAAACAGCTCTTTTTTCATAACGCATAAATTACCGAAATAATACTTTTTCCCTTGCATTACTTTTTCAAATGCATCAAAATCTTCCGGAAAAAGTTCCTTTATTATCTCTCCTGCCAATATCATATCTTTTTCATTATGTGCCCCACCAAAATATTCCATATATGATTTTGGTGCATACATTGCATTTGAAACTAACACATCTGCGTCTTTTAATGCCATTTCATATTCTTCTTTCGACATCAGCTTTCCATCACCATTAAAGAAGTATCGCCTATAATGACATATACCAATTAAATCTGCATCATGATAATTTTTCCATAGCCAGTACATTCCCGTAAGTTCTCCATAGTAAGGATTCAACTCTGATATGGAATCTCCACTGTCATCCCTTATATATCCCAAATTCTCATTCAACGCAGTTCCTACTTGAAGCGGCACATATATTGGATTACTCGGCGGATTAAATTTTTTATGTGTCATAACAAAAATTTGTACTTTCATATTCACCACGCTATCTACCACACTATTGTATACCATTTTCATAAAAAAACTAGAAAAAATTTATTTCTCTGTTATAATCAATTTTAAATAGAAAGGATTGTATAGTATGAATATTTTATTTCTTGACTGGCCATGTTTTGGTCGTACTGATTTATTAAATTTTTTCCACGAAAGGCATGACTCTGTCACTTTATTTTCCCATCCAGACTATAACCTCAGAAAAAGTAACTCCTTTGCAGAAAATATTCATTCTATATTTCAAAGTCAAAACTTTGATTTCTGTTTTTCATATAATTTTTTCCCACTGTTGGCCACTGCATGTTTTAAACATAATATTAAATATGTCTCACTTGTATATGATAGTCCACAGGTAAAACTTTATTCTTACACAGTTACTTACCCTACAAACTATATATTTTTATTTGATAGTTATCTTGTTTCTCAATTTCAGAAAGAAGGTATTTCCACGTTCCATTATATGCCTCTTCCTGTCAACTCCAACCGTATTTCTGACCTTTTCAAGCAGACCTATGATGCTTCACGCTTATCTGCCGAAATTTCTTTTGTCGGCTCTTTATATAACGAAGAACATAATTTATATGAATCATTAAATAAGCTTCCACCTTATACCAAAGGCTATCTGGATGGACTTTTGCAAGCCCAATCACATGTTTATGGTTATAATTTTATACAAGAATGTCTTACTTCCTCCATTACAACACAAATCCAAAATACAGTGCACTACAAAAAAAATCCAGATGGTGTTGAACCTTTAAGTTATATTTTTTCAGATTACTATTTATGTCGAAAATTAACATCATTAGAACGTATTGAATATCTTACTGCTGTTGCTGCAAAACATACTTTAAAACTATTTACATCGAATGACGATTTTATTATTCCAAATGCTAAAAATATGGGATTTGCTGATCCGCTTATCGAATCACCCTATATTTTTCATAATAGTAAAATCAATCTTAACATTACCCTACGCAGTATTAAAAGTGGTATTCCTCTTCGTTGCTTAGAAATTATGGCAAGTGGTGGTTTCTTGCTCACAAATTTTCAATCAGATTTTTTGAAACATTTTGTTCCAAACAAAGAATTCGTTTTCTTTGAAAGTAAAAAAGATATGTTGCAGAAAATTGATTATTACCTTGAACATGAAGAGGAACGAATTTCCATTGCAAATGCAGGATTTACTAAGATTTCAAAACTATTTAGCTATGAATCAATTTTTCAGAAGATGTTTTCTCTTATAAATTTTTAATCTTTCATCGCATTATGCAAATATTCCTAATCTATAAACATTAGTTTCCTAAAATATTTACTCTTGGTGAGTAACCAGAATATGGGTTACTCATCAGAGATTAGAATTCTAACCTCTTTTCAAGTTATTTTCCACTTCAAAATCTTTCTAACTCAAAAACTTGAAAAGTTTTTCTTCAAAATCTTTTAATGCTTCTTTCATTTCATATTGTTTTACAGTTTCTATGCATTTTCTTCCTTCTACAAAAGGTAACAGTCCATCTTGTAAATAATTCAAAATTTCAGCAAGCATTTTGAAATCATTCCAACCAAATAAATATCCTGTTTCTCCGGGCGTTATTAACTCTTTTACACCATTAATGGGAGTAGTAATGATCGTCTTTCCACAGGCCAAAGCTTCTATTACAGACAATGGTGCTCCCTCATATTCGGAAGCAAGTACAATTGCATCTGCCTGTTGCGCATATACCCAAGGATTATCCTTCCAGCCAAGCCAAAAGACCCTGTCAGCTAACTTCATTTGTGAAGCCTGCGTTTTCAAAGTATTTACATATTCTTCCTCTCCATCTCCAACTATGTATAATTTCCAATTCTTATCAGCTAACTTTATTGCATTGATCACAATCTCAATATGTTTTTCCTCAGATATTCTTCCTACATAAAACAGTTTTTTCCATTTATCCTGTTGCATAACAGATTTCTCATTAACCCTCGAAAAATCAACGGGATTATACACCCGAACCACTTCCGAGATATTATGTTTTTTTATTTCGCTATAAATATAATCAGAAATTGCAAAATGTCCATCTGCCCATCGTAAACTTTCGTATCCACCATAACCCGCTGCCTGATATCTTTCAACAGGTGCATGTAACCATGAAATAACCGGTATTGTTTTTTCCCCATATACAGCTTTTTGAGCAACATAACTCATATAAGGCCATGCTGTTGCTAACACAATATCTGGTTTTTCTTTTTCATGCAAAAAGTTCATATACGCTTCGGTAAATTCCATCAAATTATGTCCTGCACGTCCGTATAATAAAGGGAAAAATAGAATTCCTTCTCTCGTCCAATTTATTCCTTCCCATACAAGTTGTACAATTCGGACTATCCAACCATCTTCTTTTAGATACAACGCTGTATCATTGATTACATTTTCAACTCCGCCCCGCTCTGCTACTGCAATTACTATATCAATTGTCATTTCAGCCTCAGTTTTCTGCCAATTCAGAAAAGATTTTGACTGCTTCCTGTTTTAAGAGTTCAGATGCTTCAACTATTAATTTTGTATACAATTTACCCTTTCTTGCAAGTTCCAGCCCTTCTTCTTTTAAATTGTCCAATTTATCAAATTCTTCGTTTCTCATAATCTGCATTGCTGACGGCATTGTAAGAATTACCAGCTGATAGACTTCCTGACTTTCCACTTTTTTTATCTGACTTTTTATTTTCGTCAGTAATTTAATATACTCCTGACCTTCCATTTGATTTTTCTTACACAAGCTTTCTACTTTATAGTAACTTTTACGCAATTTTTCTGCACACTTCTTTAAATTTTCAAATTGATCTGGTATTCCAATTAGATATTCTTTCGCCCACTTTTGGTTTTCTTCATTTAACATCGGTGGAATTTTTTCAATACATTTAGCTATATCTACCTCTTTTGTACAAGTTTGTTCGATAGCATCTTTCAATGTCATCAATTCTGTTCCTTCTATTTTTGCTCCACCTTCTGTTGCATTAATCACACGGAATCCTTCCACATGTTCTTTATATAATCTTATATTTGTCTTATACCACTCTAAAAAAACATAAAAATCTGTTCTTGTAGGAACTTTTTCTTCGTAGTTTCCTTCTATCCATTGACAGTCTTTCGTGTCAACTTCATGCATTTTTTCTTCAAAAGTACCATCTGCATGTGTTTTATTCCCAGTAAGTGCTAAATCCTGTCCCACTAATATAATCGTTTTCAAGCCAATTTTATATAACAAAGAAAATGCATTGGTTGCAACTGAACCTCCGCTGCATACATTTCCCCACGGCAGACCGCTTTTTTTCATAATTTTTTCTGCGAATCGATATGATTCATCGAAAAAGAATTTTTTCCCCTGATGAAAATCAAGAATTTCCGGTGTCGCATTTAATGTAGTCGCCATCGGGATTTGTTCTACGCCTTTCATTTCAACCAAATTCATCGGCTTTAATGCATCGACAATGAAAAACATATCCGGAACAATCCCTTCACGCAATAAAGGTTTCAATGCAGTATCTACAGCTATAATAAAAGCTTTTCCTTTTGCCTTTTTTAGTTCCTGGATATTTTTATTTAAAGAGGGGCCTGCTGCCACGACAATTCCTGTAACATCCATTGGAATTGCACGAAAAAGCTGTATCGTTTTATATCCATTATATAAATATTTTGCATTGCGCAATACATTTATAGATGTGACCTCAGCAAAAGCCATAGCAGTATTATATGCAACACGGTTATCCAATGCAGCATTCTTACATTTTTCAATAAGTTTATCTGTTTCCTCTTTAAATAAAATATCATAACCCGGAAGTATAAATAATTGTAAATGCTTTAGATTTTCTAATTTCATAATTCCTGGTAATATTGTATCTACCTTTTCAAGAGACATTCTTGCTATTCCTTCTACCCAAAAAAGAATAAAATGCCTTTCCATTCCTTTTTCTAAATCAATTTCCTCTAAAGCTTTTAAAAAAATACTTATAGATGGTTCATATATGATAATATTAAGCCGTACTTCCACATGCTCAATGAGTTCCCGCAAATAATTAATATTCCCAATTCCCATAAATATATAGGTATAACTTTTTTTTAACTCTCCCTGTTCCAAAAACCATTCATGTGGCGGGCATTTTGCATTTCTTTTCCCCCCTAAATAACAACAATTTCCATTTCTGCTTACCTTGAGTATTCTTTGCTTATCCTCTGAAAGAAGTTCCTCAATTATAACATCCTGTTCCTGCTCCTTTTCTGCCTGTCTAATGTTTTCTTCCATTCCAGGATAATATTGTTCCAGTATCTTTATATTTTTATCATACAGTCGCATTATTTATTTCGTCTCCCTCACATTATTAGGCAGGAAAATTCTTAAATATTCCATCATTCCATATGTAATTGCATCATGCATTAACACATAATCCTGCTGTTCAATTGCCTGCACAATATCTTGAAGAATTTCTATCAGTTTTTCACAGAGTATTTTCCATTCTGTCTCATTATTTTCAAGATGATTTTCTTGCATAAACCATACCGAAAACCCCTGAATTTCTTTCAAACATGCCTGAACCGGCACAAGGTCGTTTCTCTTTTGATAGTCCAAAAAATTATCTGATATTATTTTTAATTTATCATATAATTTCTCTATTTCATCCAACATACCGATTCCTCTTTCTTTCTAAAATAAAAGAGTTGGCAAAGCCAACTCTTTTATTCATATTGTTACTATCATACTCTTGATTACTGTAACAGAGAAAGTACACCCTGAGTAGACTGATTTGCCTGTGCAAGCATAGACTGTCCAGCCTGTGCAAGAATATTATTCTTGCTGTACTCAACCATCTCATCAGCCATATCTGTATCACGGATACGAGATTCAGCGGAAGATGTATTTTCAGATACATTATCCAAGTTTGCAACTGTATGCTCTAATCTGTTCTGTAAAGCACCGAGAGCAGAACGCTGAGAAGATACAGAATTGATAGCCTTCTGTACTGCGTCAATTGTTGCGTTTGCACTTGCATAATCTGATACATCCGGTTTGGTAAGTGTTGTAGCTTTTCCAACAGTTGCTTTATCAGCAATAACATTCTCTGTGTCAGCATATGTAGCATTATTTGCATTAATTGCAGCTGAAATAGCATCTTTCATATTGCTTACATCTGCTGCCATTGCAGCACTTGCAGTTGAATACATATCGTTATTTGCATCCAGATAATATGCACTACCTGACTCCATATTTATCTGCCGCTGATATCCTTTTACATCTGCCGTATTAGAAACAATTGCCTGTAAGCTTGCAATAGCAGTTGCTACCTGACCTGAAAAAGTGTCGTTTGCACTTATTGTTGTGGTTGTATACTTACCAAAAGTAAATCCCGTTACTTTCTTACCAGTCTGTGCCTGTGAAGTGGTACCTGCAATATTATGTAATCCTAAAGCAGATGCATTCATATTGCCGATTGTAACAGAAATCTTCTGATCAGAGTTTGCTCCAACCTGTAAGTTTTTAGATGCAAAACCACCATCTAATAAGTTCTGCTTGTTGAACTGTGTTGTAGATGCGATACGATCGATCTCTGCTGTAAGAGCATCTAACTCCTCGTTGATAGCATCACGGTCAATGCCTTCATTTGTGTCATTAGCACCCTGAACAGCTAATTCATTCATACGCTGTAAGATAGAATGTGTCTCAGCTAATGCACCTTCTGCAGTCTGGATAAGAGAAATACCATCCTGAGCATTTGAAGAAGCTTTATCAAGTCCACGAACCTGGCTTCTCATTTTTTCAGAAATCTTTAAACCTGCAGCATCATCGCCTGCGCGGTTAATTCTGTAACCAGAAGATAATTTCTCAGAAGATTTTGCCTGAGCGCTTGTTGTGATTCCTAACTGACGGTTAGCGTTCATCGCTGTAAGATTGTGCTGTACTACCATATTATTTTTCCTCCTTGAATAGGGCTTCAGCATCCATGCTGAAGTAAATTTGTTTTTGTGAGTCAGCCTACTCTGACCGTACGCTTCATTTTGGCTTTCTCTCAAGTAGCATTCTTTGCTTACTTAATATATATATCGGACATGTCTTTTTTTTCTTTAGTACAAAATGAAAATTTTTCACATTTTTTATTTATAATTTAAAATGGAGCTACGTTATCTCATAGCTCCATCAAAATCTCATTGTACCTTCGCATTCCGTAACAATTCATCTATGCCCAATTCCTTTACCCTCTTATTACTGTTTCCCACACCAATAACAAGCTTATCTACATCAATAAATGCCGTTTTAGAGTTTCTTGCCATAGACCAACTGTCACTTTTTACTTTTTGATAATTATTATCTTTCGTTTTCGATATTATCTGTTTTATCATATCCTGCCTCATTTCCTTATGCGTAATGGCTAAACACCATCATTATTTCTCTTTTTCCTATATCTTATTCATAAAAGAGTTGTCTTACAATAATAGATCAATTATATACCTTTCTATGGATCATTTCAACTACATTCTGCATTTTACACTCTTTTTTCACTTCTTATTATCCACAAAATATGGCTCATTCATTGCACTTTTCATCATACTCTTATAATACTGCTGTACGATTTTCTGGCTGCTGCGCACTTCTCGAACTTGATTACGGATAGTTGTAAACTTCTGTTCTGTCAGACATTTATTTTTTGCCTCTATAGTCTGTATCTTAACACTCTTTTCTGTAATGTGTCTAATCAGTTCCTGCATCCGCCTAATTTCAGCTGCATAAACACCCCTGTCACCAGATAAAGTCTCCTTTACTTTTTCATAAAGACTTTCAAATCCATCATCTAACAATTGGAGTTTTTCAATCTGATCAGATTTTTTAGTTACATACTTCCGAAAGTCATCTGGATCTAAATTGGGATCTGCAAAAAGATTTTCCTGTTCTTCACACAGTCTGACAATCTCATCTAACACCTGTTCCTTTTTCTCCAGACTTTCTATCATGATCTGTAGATAATTCTCTGTCATAAAGATTCCCTCCATCTTTTTCATTATATAGCAAAAGCTGCCGCATGCATTTCGAATATGATTTCATGTGACAGCTTATTGCTTATTTTTTATGAATGATTATTAGAAAGTTTCATTACTTCTTTCCATGTATCCCTCATAGTTCGCAAGTGTTTTAAAACTTCCTCTAATATTTCTTTATCTTTTTTTATATTAGCTTCAAGGAGCCTGTCTTTTAAATACTTATATACATTGTCAAAATCATCTGCCACTGGATATTTATGATTCAAGGTAACCTGAAACTCTGTAATAATATCTTCCACTTTTTTTATATTATTATGTGTTTTTTCCACGTCCTTTTCTTCAATACCCGCAATAGCAATATTGCAGAATTTAATCGCCCCATCATATAACATCAACGTAAGTTCTGCCGGTGTCGCTGTCATGATCTTACTGTTCGCATATGCTGCATAACCCTTAAGATTGTTCATCTGACTATATTCCTCCAAAAACTAATTACTATCATGATCCAAACAAATTTGACAATGAAGATGTCTGAGATTGTAATTTTGAAAGAGCCGTTTCCATTGCAGAAAACTTCTTGTAATAGTAATCCTCCATATCTTCTAACTTATTTTCCCATTTTGTAATGGTTTGTGTGTAATCACTATACTCAGAAGCCATTTCCTTATCATTGTAAAATGTCAAAGAGCTGCGCAATGAACGGCTGCTCTTCATCTTTTTATCCATGGCATCATACAATCCTTTTGAAAGCTGTTTCATAAAATCCACAACGCTATCCGGATCACTCTTGATTGCTGCCATTAATTTATCTTCATTTCCTGATGTTGAGCTATCATCTTCATCTCCATCAATATGATATGCGTACTGTTCATTCTTTGCCGCATTCATAAATCCTAACGTTTTAATCCCAAAACTGCTCAAACTATACGTTTTATCATTTACCGTATAACTCTTTGACATAGCTGTTGTCATACTGTTCAAGATTCCACTTAATGTATCATCCCGACGTAACAGGGAACTCTTTATTTTCGTCTCCCACTTCTCCACTTCTGAATCACTCATCTGATCTTTTTCATCATCAGTCAGTGGTTCATATCCCTTCGCATTGTCTGCGTTGTACAAAGAAGTCATTTCATTAATAAGCGCATTATAGCTGCTCAAAAAGCTCTTTACTTTATCATAAAGTCCCTGCGTATCTGTTGTAACAGTCAATGTCAGTGATTCGTTTGCATCTGTAACTCCCAATGCTGTAATTGAAACACCATTAATGTTGAAATCATTTGTTGATGACGTATATGTAGCACCATTTAAGACAATTGCAGCATTTTCTGCGGAAATTCTTGAATTTCCACTATTTTTCTCTGCTGAACTATCATATACTGTTGAATCCATGCTTAACCCCAATGCAAGCAGAGCCTTATCTCCATCTGCATTTTTGGATTTGATATCAAATGCGTTGTCTGTTCCAGCTTTTGAAGATGCTATAAAAATTCTCTGATTCGTTGCATCAAAATTAGCAGACAAACCAGCTTCTTTTAACTGGTCGACAAATTCGCTTACTTTTGTGTCAGCACTTACGGAAATTGTACTGACTTTTCCAGTCTCCTTATTCGTAACTTCAAAACTTGCATCTGATCCGCTATACCCTAACTGGCGTAATGTTGTAGAAGTACTTACCTTATCTTTAGATGTATTATCTGCAAGTTTCATCTGGGCACCGGTAATATATTCACTTTTCGCAACAGACTTTACTTCCAACGTCTGTACTCCAGCCGCTGCATTTCCACTGACACTCACACTTGCCTTGGTGCTATCCGAAATACTTGCTGTCTTTAAGCTGTATGCAGAAGAGTACTTCAGATTACCAGCCTCTTTATAAAAGCTGTAAATCTTGGAATTCAATGTCTTCCATGCATCCTGTTTCCACGAAAGTTTTGTCTGTGCCTTTTTATATTTATCTGTTTTGTAGCTGTACGAAGACACCAGTGCTGATATAATACTCTCTGTATCCAGACCTGATGCTAATCCTGTGATTCTAATTGGCATATGATCACTCCTATCTGATGAATTTATTGGATGTTATCTTACAGTTTCTGATCCACTAACAGTCCCGCGACCTCCCATACCTTTGCTATCATATCCAGCGTCTTCTCCGGTGGATATTCTTTCAGGACTTTCTTAGTATCTTTGTCTATAATCTTAATCGTCACACGGTTTGTTGCATCATGGATGCCAAAGATTGCCTCCGAGTTCTGAACCTTTTTGTTAATCTCATCAACTGCCTTTTTGATCTGAGTATTCGTACCTACACCTGCAGACTGCTGTCCATCCTGTGACGTATCTGTCTGTCTGGTCGCAATATCATCTTTTGACTGATTCTGAACACCTTTTTCTGACGCTGTGCTATCTAGTTTGATATCTACATTTTCTACGGTTTTCCCATAGGTAACTGTAGAATCCTGCATACGCTGCACTTCCATCTTTATGACCTCCATTTCTGTCAAACATATAACGATTTTTTAATCTACCATATATATCGGTTTCTTTGCCACAAAATTAATACCGAGATGTATTTTTCATATTCCGGATCACAATAAATCATTCAATGATGCAATCGTGTCAACATTTAGCGCAGCCTTATTTTCATTCTGAATCTGTAAATATACCTCTTTACGATAGATTGGCACATCCTTCGGTGCCGATATACCGATCTTTACCTGATCTCCGCGAATCTCAAGCACTGTGACTTCCACATTATTGTTAATCACAAGCGACTCACCTTTTTTTCGTGTCAATGCCAGCATCCTTATTCCTCTGCTTTCTTTTTTCTCATTACTGCTTCATAAATATTATACTTAACCGGGTAATCATCTTCTACAATGATCTGACATCCTTTATTTGTTTCTGTATTAATAATAATCGGCGCTTTCAGATTAATAGACGCGTCCTTTTTGTCTGCTGTTGCAGTAACGGTTGTAAGCACATATAGATTTGTTTCATTCAGTTCACCCAACGGTTTTAACATCTCATCACTGACTGTCGGATTATAATCTGGTTTTAATCCATTCGGCTGCATAACCGGAAATGCGACCTGTGGTTCGTCCATACTCTGAAACCACATAATAGAACTTTCTTTTTTCTTTTTTTCCATGTCATAAATCAGGGCAAATTTCTTTAAATCCGGAAATCCAATCATACCGTTTTCCATATGAATAATCTTCTGCTCTTCTATGTCTATTTCTCCAAAAAGTCTGGTATCTGCCTTCACTTTTTGTCCCTCCTGGTTTATTTTATCTGTTTTGCGTCTTACAGATAACTAAGTAATGTTGTCTGATTAATCTTTGATGCAGCCTGCAGAGATGACTGATATGCAGTATATGCTGCTGTATAATCTAAAATAATATCAGAAAGATCCCTGTCCTCATTTGATGACTTGAGTTCCTCAAATGTCTCCTGTTGATTAGACATACGGTTTTTGGTCAATGCCAGACTCTGCCCTTTTGTACCGACATCTGTGAGTGCAAGATTTACCTTGTTCAGATAGGTGTCACAATTTCCAATGTAGCTGTTATAAAGCTTTTGCATGTTATCATCTGCATAATCCTGTTCTTTTTTCGCTGCAGCAATCCATTCATCCAGTTTTTCCTGATCTTTTTCCGACGAATACTGATCCATTTTCTTCATCGCTTCTAAGTCTGTTACTTTCTGTTCTGCATCTAACGAACGCTGTACAGCATCGATCAGTTCATCCACATCCCTTCCTAATGACTGGTCAAACACATTGGAAGCCTCTGTATTCACATTTAAAGTCTGATTCGCTGCAATAACATAATCAATATCCTGATAAATCTGGTTGCCATCTTTATCATATTTTTCATATTTTAATGTATTATTCGGATCCGTGATGTTTGTACAGTTATAATAATATTCCGGACGTAACTCTCCATTATCAAAACCTGTTTTGGTATAAGAAATATCCATGGATGCATTATTTGTTGATAATGTGGTCGATGCCACATCACTAAAAATCAGCTCTCCTGTATCTCGGATCAGCACTGCCTCACCATCTGCAATGTCATATGATTTTGGTGTTTTCGTGGATGCTTCTAACCATTTATCATAAGAATCATATACGGTAACATTCATATTTCCTGTCTTATTTACAGGCGTTTTCCCTGTTGTATCTGTATAATTGTAACTGATCGTTACCGTGCTGCCATTTGCAGAGATTTTTGTAGTATTTCCTGTTGCATCCGTCACATCCAGACTGTCAATGCCGTCATAGCCAAGACGGATTCTGTCATAAGCAGCTTTGGTCGGTGATGCGATCATATTATTGTTTAATTCATTCTGGCTTTTTGGAACTTCAATATCATTTCCATAGTATCTGTGTTCCTGCAGATCGGAATAAGATAGTTTCTGTGTGATCTCATACTTTGTGGTTGATTCATCCTGCATAAATGTAATCTTTTTATTGGTGCGGTATCCTGTAAATACGGTTCTTCCGGCATAATCAGCATTTCCTTCCGAATAAACCTTGCTGCGCAGCTGCTCTAACTGCGTCAGAATTGTTTTTCGGTTGCTTGCTGTCAATGAATCCTGTGCACCATACTCGCACTGTGTACGGATTGTCTTAATAAGCTCCTGCATGTTAGTCATTGCAGTCTCCGTTACATCCAGCCATGATTCTGCATCCGGAATATTTTTCTCATAGTACTGATCGATCTCGCTTAAGGTACTGCGCAGACGGAGTGCACGGATCGCCGTTACCGGGTCATCGGAAGGACGCTGTATTTTTTTCTGGCTGGTCATCTGATTGTTCAGTGTGTCCACATTTCCTTTATTTCCATTGATATTAATGGATGTATTATGCAATATGATATTATTTGTAATACGCATTGCCATTTCCTCCTGTTATAAATCCGTTTATACTCCGGTTTCCTCGATTAGTTTGTCATATACTTCTGCCATAACTGAGATCATTTTAGATGATAAATTGTAGGCATTCTGGAACTTGATCAGATCAAGTGCTTCCTCATCCTCATCCACACCGGAAACAGACATTCTCTGTGTCTCAAGCGCCGCCTGTATATTTGTATAATTGTTGCTGAAGATCGTAGACTGCTGTGTATCAATGGAGATATCAGAAATCATACATTTCAGGAATCCTGATGCATTTCCTGCACGGAATAAAACCGTATCACTCTTTAATTTTGCCAGATCTTCAACCAGTTTATACTTATCTACACCATCTTCTGTATCGGTCTTATACTGTGCAGCAAGTTTAGATGAATCTTTTACACAAATGGAAGAAACGCAGATATTGGATGCTGTCAGTTTGTAATATGAGCTGGTACCACAGTCTGTTGTGTTTCCATTATTCTTATCGCTCTTTCCTAATGCATATTCCTCGCCGGTCACCTGATCTGCACCGGTAAAGAATGAATAATAATCGGTTGCATTTCCGTCTAAATCCTGTCCTTTTAACATAATATCATTAAACAAAGAACAGAAAGAACGTAAAAACTGGTTCATCTGTGACATGTAATACGGAACACCCATGGTATCAACAGAGTTTCCAATGGATGCCTGCATGCCATCTACCTTATTGGACTGCTGCTGGCTTAATGCATCCTCAAGTTCGAAAGTATAGGATGTGATCTTGCCATTGGCATCCGTCTCAAATGTAAAATTCGTATAATTGTAATCTTTTCCATAAATGGTAAGTGTGCCGCTCTCAGGCACCGTCATTGCCTCAATGTCTGTGATGGAAGGACTGACAACTTTCACATGTTTGCTGTCGATCACTCTTGCCTCACCGGTAAAGTTCTCTCCGTTATTACCATCACGGATATCAAACAATGCCTTTAAGGTACCTGACATGGAACTTGCTCCCGCTTTGAAACTGTTTCCGGTTTTTTCCCATTTAACATCATATAAGCCATCCATATCGGACTGGTTTACTTTATTTTCCCTTGCAACGCATTGTAATGTTTCATAATCGTAGGTATCGACTAATACCTGTCCACCAATCTTAACTGTAAAGTAATTGGCACCTGTTGGCAGTTCCGGATCATTTGAATTCTGTACCGGAAGTTCCTCTGCCTCTGTCGGAACAATTTCGGATAACTCATCGATCAACAGTGCTCTCTGGTCACGAAGCTCGTTTGCATAACCGCCCTGGATCTCAATGACGTTGATCTGATGATTTAAACTTGCAATCTTTTCTGCGATGGAATTGATATTCTGAACCGTGGACTTGATCTCCTCGTTGGCATTATTCTGAATATCTCCCAGACCGGATGCAACGCTGTTAAAGAATGTTGCAAAGTTCTGGGCACTTCCGATAAACTGCTGACGTGTATTCACATCTCCGGCATTGTTCTTTAAGGTATCTAAGTCATTAAACATCGTGTTTAAGATTGTTGAAAAACCTTTGGAAGAATCATCATCAATAAAATAATTTTCAATCTGCTTCAGGTAATTGAGCTTCGTCTCATATAAACCGACAGATGACTGGTTGTACCAGTATTTGTTGTCATAATACTGGTTGCGAAGCTGTTTTACGGACTCGGTCGTAACACCGGTTCCCATACTGCCGTATTTTGCATAGGCACGAATAGACTCGGAAGCAACACGGTTTGCCTGCTGTTTGCTGTATCCTTTTGTCTGTACATTCGATATATTATTTGCACTCGTATTTAAGGCAACCTGATATGCACTTAATCCTGAAGATGCAATCGTTAATCCAAAAAATGTTGATGGCATGTTAACCTCCTATGCTGCTATCCAAGCTGTGTGATCAGATGCTCGATCATCTCATTAATAACATTAATAAAACGGCTGGATGCATTGTATGCGTTCTGGTATTTGATCATATAAGTCAATTCTTCATCCGAAGAAACTCCGATTACCTGCTGTCTCTGGTTATCAACTGACTGTACCGTCTGGGACAGGTTTGTTGCAGTAGAATTGTATACATTTCCGTAGGTAGCAACCTCTCCGATCATAGCTGCATAATAGTCCTTAAAGCTGTATGCCTTTGTGTCATTCGGATTGACTGTAAGGCTTTCTTTATCCCACACTGCTGCAAGTGTCGCCATCAATGACTGATCCACATCTCCATTCTGCTGTAAATGTGGAAGTAATGTCTCATCTGTGATCAGTGCACTGTTTACTCCGGTGCTTGCCATGGTGTACTGCTTTGTCGTGTCTGTCGGATCTTCTTCATTATATAAATAATACGTCTTCGTTGTCGGTGGATTAACACTTGTATCTGTATATGTAACCTCTGTGTAACGTTCTGTTCCAAGTCTTGTAAATAACTCCTGTGGTGGCAGTTTCCCATCCGATCCCACTGCACACTTATCTGCATCTAAGATCTTCGTATTTGCTGTCACGGTATAGGTATTGCCGTCTGCATCGGTCATGGTAACAGATCCGTTTCCTGTCAGGCCTGTAATATAATTCGATGCTTCCGTATTCGGGCATAAGATATCGTTGATCGCCGTTGCAATTCCATGGAACAACTGATCCATCTGTGCTTCTGCACGGAGCATAACAGACATGCCTGTCGTATCATCATAAGTCTTGCCATCTAAGCCAACAATATCCTTGTAATTGGCAACTTTGTCTCCTCTTGCAAGTACAAGTGCCTTGATCTCACCCATATCATTTTTATTTTCCGTGGAAATATCACGGTTAAAATTAAACAGATAGGTATACTCACCCTTGTCCGGGTCAGAGAGATGTGACCAATATGGTGTCACAAATCCTGTCACTTTGTCAGTCTGTTTTTCTACTTTATAATAGCCGTTCTCATTGACAAATTCGTTGCCTTCCACGCTGACGCGCACGACACCGTTTACCTCTTCTTTATAAGAAATATCAACAAGACTCGACAATTCATCCAGTGCCAGATCTCTTGCATCACGCAGTGTCATTGCAGTTTCAATATTTCCTGCCTCGATCTTCTGGATCTGCAGATTTAGTTCACTGATCGTCTTTCCAAGTTCATTGACCAGATCAATGTCATCGGAAATCTGTGAATTGATATTATACTGATAACTCTTCAGTCCAGAATAAACAGCACTTGATCTGCTGGTAAAAAGCTGTGCCTTCTGAATAACAAGATTCTGATATACGCTATCCTCCGGGTATTTATATAGCTCCTGAAATGAGCCCCAGAAATCGGTTAATGCATCCTGAAAAGCCTGTCCCTCTAATTCCTGATAATAGTTCTGCACCTCTGTCAGTGCCTCACTGGTCGATGCATAAAAAGACTGACGGCTTGATTCTGTACGGTATAACCGATCTAAGAATACATCTCTTGAATGGACAACATCTCCGATCGTTACACCAAGACCGGATTGCTGATTGCTGATTGCTGCTGTTGTATTAAATGTGACATAGTCACGGTCTGCAAACAAAACGCTCTGACGCACATATCCTGTTGTGTCTAAGTTCGCCAGGTTGTTTGATGTTACGTTAAGTGCATTCTGACTGCTCTGTAAACCGGCTACGCCGATAAACATACTTCCAAAACCATTTGCCATGGTAGTTCCTCCCTGCTTTTACTATTGCTTCGCGTCGAATCCACTGCTGCCTAAGATATCGCCTGTATTATAGGCATTCTTATCATAGTTGGCAGTCTCAGGTGCCTGTCGCGTGCTTCTCAGCAAGGTAAGGTCAAATTCCACCATCTCCAATGCCTGTTTTAAAAGTGCCTCATTCTGTCTGTTTAGCTGCTGCATCTTAGCACCGGCCTCAAGCAGCCTGTCACGCTGTCTGGTAAGTGCTTCCTGTTCTTTTGGCTGCTTGTTAAGATATCCGATCATCTTTGTGATCGTCATCTCTTCCGGGCTCTGACCTAAGACAGTCGCCATATCCGTCAGGACACGGTTTCTTTTATTGGAAAGATTAAGAAGCACGCTCGCAGCATCCTGCTCTCTCGTCGTAACATCCGTAAGATGTTCGATATTGCCCTGCACCACTGCGTCTGTTTTTTCAGTCGCAAGTGTGATCAGTTCCTGATACTGCTTCTCCTCTTTACCCAGCACATCCAAAAGCTCTTCCATTAAACTAGCCACAGATTCATCCTCACTTTTACTTTACTAAAGCATTGTACTTTTCTAATAACTTATTCGCGAAATCATTCATATCCACGTTATAATTACCAGAGTCCAACCTTTCCTTAAGCTGTGCGACTCTATCTTCCCTGATATCCGAAGCATCTGCCACTGCCTGCTTTGCGATCTGGTAATCACGTCCCATAGAAGAGATCTGCACTTCATCGCGTCCGGTGCTCATCTGTTTTGTGTTCTGCACTTTCTGCGTTTTCTCTCTATTGTAAAGTTGTGCCACCTGATTATAAGCTTCTACTCGCATAATGGCATCTCCTTTCTTCCTTGAAATTCGCTTTCTAGTGTTTATATCGGACGAATCATTTTTTTCATTAGCGCAAATATGAAAAAAGAAAATGACAGGTCACCACTTTTCGCAGTATCCTGTCATTTTTCTACTGGTATTCACGGATCAGGCAGTATTGTTTCAGTGGGAAGTTCTTCTCCACAATTCCATACACCTGAAATCCAAAGTTTTTATAAAAATCTACATTTTTTTCATTGTGTGTTTCCAACGATATCATCATGTGGTGTTCCTGCGCATATGTGATCGTTTCATCTAACAGTTTCGCAGCGATCCCATGGTGCTGCATTTCCGGATCGACTGCAAGATAAATAATATGAAGTCTCTGTGTCTGGTGCAGCTGATCGGTCCAGCTTGAGTTCAGGTAATCCCCACCCTTGATAAAATTGTGGAACGTCGCAAGTGTCGGATCTTCCTTGATCAGGAAAGCGTCCGTATGGATCGTCGCCCATGACTCCGTCAGAAAAAAGTGGAACATATTAATGTGTTCCGCCTCATCCGACACGACAAGAATGCTGTTTAACTCTTCACTGTCCGCAAAAATCTCACATGTCTCATAAAATTCATCCATATCACATTGAAATAATTCCGGCATCAGCCGTTTTCTTATTTCGGCATCCGGGATCAGCGTTTCATAGAGTGGATCATGCGCAAAACAGCGGTATAAAAGCTGCTCTAATTTTGGCAGATCCTCGCGCTGTACCCGGTATAATTTGTCCGATTTCATATTTTTCTTATCCCCTTTTTATTGTGTCAGAACATTTCCTTTACCGTCTGACTGATTTCTTTTAAAGTCTCGCAGAGACGTCTGGTCTGTTTTTTATAGCATTCCTTTAAGTAATGCAGTTCTTCCCGGTAATCTGTGTCTGCTTCTTTTCTCTTTTTCAGCAGGCATTTCACCACATGGTAGAGATCCTCATGCTCTAACAACCGGCCATAACCCCATTTTAAACGCTCCTTCGGCTGGTTGAACACATAATCCGTAAAATGGCGGTAGACATATTCATCAAACATAAACGCATACGCATTGTTATCCACCTGATATATTTTTTCCAGTGCGTTATCCACATCAGACTGTTCCAGAGCGTTTATAGTGTCCTGCAATAAGCCAATATTTTTCCACAATATCTCATGTGGGAAAAATACCTCTCCATACCAGTCAATGCGGACAAAATGATCCTGCTCCTGTTTGAATTTTACAAGCAGTTGTTTTTCTCTTTCCCTGTTTTCCGCAAAGAGCTGCTCCGCCTCTTGCATGTTACCTTCTGCAAGAAGTGCGTGGTAGCGGGTATTGATAGCGGCAGTCTCTTCGTAAGACTGTTTTGCTTTTTCCTGTGTCTCTTCTGTTACCTGAATTAATTTTTTTGTGATTGCAGCGATCTGTTCCTGTGTTTCTTCCACTTTCGCTGCGATTTCACTGCCTCCGGCAAGTATGCGCTCTAACACCGGTGTAAAATCAAGCGGCACAACTGCCGTTTCATCCAGTGCTAAGATCAGCAGTGCGAACAGCTCATGGTGCAGCCGGTAAACCGCCTCATCATAAAAATCATCATTATCAAACTGGGAATGGTAATGTGTTTCCATGAAACTTCCGCCGGTAAAATCATTGACCATGGAAGGGATTCCTGCGATTGCCATCGAAAAATCATCTGACCAGGTTTCGATCGGTGCCGTCACGCTTGTCATCTCAGGATAAGCCTTTGTCAGTTCCGGAAGTCCGTCTAAATATTCTTTTATATAATGTACATATTCATAACAGCAGCGGATTCTTGCACGCGTGCCGTGTGCCAGCGCCGGCAGCTCAAAATTCAGATCTGCGATCACTTTTCCGACCCATTCCGGATGTGCGGTAAAAATCTGCTCGTAAGCTCCGGTCGACCAGTCAAAGTTGGAATCAACAACGCCCCATTCCTCTGCCGCCATCGCACAGAACACGATCGTGTTGTTCGGCTTGAATCCGCTTTCAATCAGCGTTTTTGCAATGCCAAACATCATGGCGACTGCCGTATTATCATCTTGAAATCCACTGAAATAGGAGTCATAGTGTGCAGATAACAATACCATGCGCTCCGGGTGTTTTCCCGGAATACAGCCTGAAATGTTATAAGTCGTGCAGTCACGTTTTACCCGGCTGTCGGCTTTCAACCATACGGTTGCTTCTTTCTCTCCATCCAGCAGTTCCCGCAATAATGCAGCATCCTCCCTTGAGATGGAAAATGCCGGTGCATCCTCCGGTCCGGCGATATCCTGTGCGTTGAGTGCCCTCGCATCGACTTCTCCATAACCGCCACACTGCACAGCGATCACTGCCGCCGCACCTTTTAAATGTGCCTGATAAACCGGATAATTGATCCACCACTCATCTCTCTGGTTGATATCCACTAACACCAGTTTTCCGGTTACATCTTTCCCTTCATAATCCGCTTCTGTTCCCTTTCCAAGATACATCAGGGAAAATGCCTGCTCACCGTCCGTTACAAAATCTGTCTGATATGCCCCGAGCAATGCGGTATGCCTTTTTCCCTCTTTCGTTTCAAACGTAAGCTCCGCATTTTTAAACTCCCAGCCATCCACGGTAACCGCATTTTTACATACATCCGACAGTCCAAGTTTTTGCATCTCATCCTTTAACATTTCCCCTGTCAGGAATTCTGCCTTCGAACCCGCAGGACGGTAACCGAGTTTCTCGTTTGAGCGAAACTGCTCCATCCGTTTTGCAAGCTGGTACGAGTAATCCGTATCAATATTTTTTATGACCGCTTCCTGCATTGTCATGTGTGTCACACCTTCTTTTTTGCTTCTATTTTTGCTGTTTTTTGTGTTATCTATTTCTTTTTGTGTTCAAATTATTTCCTGTTTTTGATTATAACACACTTTTTTGTTATGAACAGTCTTGTGGGGGGATTTTGAGCCGATATAATTATGTGGATGGGTTCGGTTCGGATGGACATGGCTGTCGGTATTATTATCGGCGGTGCTTTTACAAGTATTGTGTCGTCACTGGTCGAGGATATTATCAACCCGTTTCTTGGAATTTTCGGTGGCATGAATTTTGATAAGCTGCACTGGAATATTGTTGGGGATGTCACATTGAATTACGGAAAGTTTCTGACTGCCGTGATAAATTTCCTGATCATGGCTTTTGTTGTATTTATACTGGTGAAAGCGTTAAATACCGCTGCCCGCATTGCACCTCTATCTTAGATGTAAAGGCAGTGGAAGCATTTGAGAAAAATTTGTAATTTTCATTTGCCACAGCAGATGAAACTTCAGGCAAGTAATTATACGAAATGTGAATGATACATTACACTAGTTCAGGCTGTCTGTCTTTGTGTCATGAACGATACAAAGCAGGCATGTCTGTCCATCCATTTTCCGATCAGTCCGATCACTTTTCCCATAGTAAATGCGGCTAAAATGGTTCCGATCCCAAGGCCGTCAAGATGTCCTAAAAATGCAAAGGTCAGTCCGGCTGTCACGGCAAGGCAGGTAACATCAAATCCAACTTTGATCTTAGAATAGGTAACGGATGTGATATCCGACAATTCTCTCGGGAATAAATCCGTCGGTATGATCGGCAGTTTGCATCGGTTCGACAAAGCAATTCCAATACAGAGCAAAATATAACTGATCAGAAAATAGATTACACGATATCCCGGCGTCAGCGGCAAAACATTGATCCAGCTCTCATGCACATCCAATAATTCGCTGAATGCAAATCCCACTACAAAACTGAACAGATACTGCGGCACAAATTTTTTCCGCAGGATCATGAGACTTAGCACCAGAAGTCCTTGAAATATATAAGTCCAGGTTCCAAGCGATACGCGTGTGAAAACTTCGGAAAATGCATACGGCACGCTTGATATTGCCGAGATGCCTGCACCGGAATGCAGCATCAGTACAACACCAAGACTATTGATGGCAACTGCGACCATGAGTGCAAGTTCCCCGCGGACCGTGCGGCGGGATTTTTCTTTCTGTATTTCTGTTTCTTTCATTTTAAATATTTCCTCCCGGGGAAGTTTTTACAGAAGTCCTGCTTCTGCATTTATGGTCATCCCCAAATTTCAGAAACACTTTACACCTTTCTAATCCATTTAACAAATCAATAGTTTTTATAGTTTGATAGACAGTATCTATTAATTGTGATAAAATAAGCAAAACAGGGAGGAAAATCCTCTCCTCGCCATTGGGCAAATTTTACCATGTAAAATTGGATTTTGCTTCGCAAAACAAGGAGGATTGCCATGAACTTATTCCAGCTTCGTTATTTTGTAACTTTAGCAAAAATGCAGCACTACACAAAGGCTGCACATGAACTTTGTATCACACAGCCGAGTTTAAGCCATGCGATCTCGCAGTTGGAGGCAGAACTTGGCGTGGCACTTTTTGAAAAAAGCGGACGCAATACTACACTCACAAGTTTTGGGGAAGAGTTTTTAATCTGCGCAAACCGCACGCTTGCCACATTGGATTCCGGAGTTTCATCCCTGCAGCGGAGCGCACGCGGTGACGGATTGATCCGGCTTGGCATGCTGCGTTCCCTCGGTGTCAGTTTCATTCCGCAGCTTGCCGCGCGTTATCTGGCATCCCATCCTGAGCATGATGTGCGTTTTACATTTCATACCGGCTCGACCGGCGATCTTGTCAACGGTCTCTCGGCAAGGGATTATGATCTGATTTTCTGTTCCATGCCGCCGGAGACAGAATCGTTAGACACTGTGCCGATCACCCACGAGGATCTGGTACTTATCGTTCCAGACCATCACCCACTGGCAGCAAAACAGTCCGTTGCATTGACGGAAACGCTCATCTATCCACAGATTTATTTTTCCCACGGTTCCGGTATGCGTGACGTTGTGGACCATCTGTTTTCACAGATCAATGCAGTACCGCAGATTGCCTATGAGACAGAGGAAGCCGAGGTGATTGCGGGACTCACTGCACAGGGTTTTGGCATTGCCGTCGTTCCTTATATGGATCTTTTATTAAAGCTGGATGTGAAGATTCTGCAGATCAGTGCGCCTGTATGGGAGCGTAATCTGTATATGATTCATGACCGGCAGGCGTTTATGCCGCCTGCCGTAAGAAATTTTTGTGAATTTGTTTTAAAAGAATGTAAGTATCCTATGATACCAGATTAATTCTGCCACTGGATCTGTTGTTTTGTGAGCATTGGATAATGCACCGGAACACTTCCGTCAAGATCTTCTCTGTGCATGTCCACCGCCGTGATCTGGCTGTTGGAATATGTGGTGTAGTAATAAATTCCACGGCTTGCATTACAGCAGGAGGTGTAGATCGTGATCTCATATTTTCCATCGGATACCTCGCAGCAGCCTCTCTGCTGGTCGACAGATCCTAAGATATGGAAAAACTGTGCCACACTCTCCTCCTCGGAATCGTCAGAAACTGCGTTCATTTTTGTAAACGCGACTCTCGCAAAACGGGAAGCTGATGAAAGATCACCCGGCAGTCCTAATGCTCCCATGCCACGACTGTACATATTCAGATCCAGTTTATCCGCAAAATGATTTTCCGGCTGTTTTGGTGACAGTCCCATGTAATTATTCAGCATAAACATCTGCTGCTCAAATGGCGGATTGTTTGTCAGGACACCAACCGGATTTTCATGGATATGCAGTCCGTCTTTCATGGATTCTACTGTAATCGATCCACTCTTATCTGAGATGATCCAGTGTAGCATGCCGGACGGCAGATTTTCACTGAACGGCGTATCCACAATATTTAAATCTGCAATCAGCTCCCGCACCTCATCTAACGTTGCGCACTGCGCAAGCACCCATGGAATAAATTCAAAGGATGCCACATTTTTTTTACCGCTTTCTTCCTTATGATAATATGCATTGCCGACAAAATTAAGTCCCGCCATGCCGACGCCTTTTTCGTTCACCGCATCATAATAAAGCGGATAATCTCCTGCCATGTGCGCCATGCCAATGATCGCATAATGTTTTTCCAGATTTTCCGTGTGACGGAAATGAAATGGATAATTCCGCGGTGTCACCGCGATTTCCTCGCCATAAGAAAATTCATAATCTAATGTTCTTCCAAAATAAAAGTCTTTCGTCAGGTAAGTTGCTGCTGTACACATAAAATTCTCCATTCTTATATTGTTTTCAAACCGGGACTTTCGTGCGAAAAATCTAGCCAATCTCGTCCACGTTTGCCCCACGCAGTTTAATTCCGTCTGTCTGTTTTAAATCCTGCTGGTATGGATTCGACTCATTATAATATCTGATCTGTGTGTCCGTCACACCACCGGAAATATAAGAACGGCCACATTCCGGGCAGACCGATGTCTGGACTCTGACGGATGCAGATACCACTTCGCCGTTTTGCGTGGCAGCTTTGTGATACGCATTGGAAACATGCTGCCCCTCATGTGCCCGGACAGCAGAAGATGCCGCTTCCGGTGAAATATGCGCAGCATTTTTAAAGGAAACATTCGCTTCGTTAGAGCCATCAACATATTTGCGGTTTTTACAGGTCTGGCACTCTGTGGTCTTAGATTTATCGACCGCGCCTTTCTGTCCCAGTTCATCTTTATTATTAACATTATTCCGCTGATTTAAATTATTATCATAGGAATCTGTGATATTCCATTTGTATCCATCCACGCCACCGATCATAACGCTCCTCCATCCCCATAGGTCTTTTATACCCAAGATTCATCATACGGCAAATCTGCAATTCAATATGCCAATTTTTACAGTTACGATAATATGCGGCATATATGAAATTCATCCTGCTAATTTTCATAACTGCCGGTTTCAAAATTGCTCGTTCACCTTTATTATACGCCCGATCTTACCGTCTTTCAATCCGTCTTCTGATTCTCCTCCATAAAACAGCCGACAAAATAACTGCTGCATAATCCGTCAATGCCTGTCCGTAAATGACACCGTTTAACCCCATACACGCATTTAACAGGTACAAAAGCGGTATCAGAAGCAGTCCCTGACGCATAACGGAAAGTATCGTCGCCGGAAATGAATTTCCTACTGACTGCATACAGTTCATATTGACAAATAACAGCCCTATGACCGGACCGGAAAGCATGTAGGCGATCAGCATTTTCACGCCATAATACACAACTTCCCCGTCACTGATGAACAGCCTTATGATCGGCTCCCGTAAAACAAAAAACAGCGCCGTAGCTAAAATGCCGACAATGACACAGCATTTTTTTGTATACCGTTCCACGGAAACAAACCGCTTGTGATCTCCAGAACCATAGTTATATCCCAGAAGCGGCTGCACTCCGTTTGCCAGTCCCATCTGTAAAAATGTGATAAACATGTTTGCCTTAAACACGATGCCGATCGCCGCCACCGGCGCATTGCCGTATGCCACTAAGATCTGATTTAACACGATCGTGGACACACTCATCAGCATGGAAAAAACAGCGGTCGGCAGTCCGGTCACACATACTCCGCTCAAAATGCCGTCTTTGCAGGTAAAATATTGGATGGAAATGGAAAAACATTTACTTTTCTTTAAAAAATACCACAGGTAATAGATGCTTGCCAAAATATTTCCGATTGTCGTCGCAACTGCGGCTCCCGCAGCTCCCATCCCCATACCGCTGATCAACACCGGATCTAACACGATATTGGCGACGGTGCCGATCATACTGCCGATCATTGCCTCCTTGCTTGCACCCTCCGCGCGCACAACAAAACTTGCCGCTGCAGACCAGATGATAAACGGCGCCCCGTATGCAATGTGAAAAGTGTATCCTTTTGCATAGAGAAACGTCTGCTCGTTTGCCCTGAACATATTTAAAACCGGCATCATAAATACCATTAAAATGACTGCAAGTGCCACACCGACGATCAGTGACGCATATGTCGCAAACGCGGATGCCTGTTTCATTCTTTTTTCATTTTTCCCGCCCATCGCCATGGAGGCAGGCGCACTGCCGTCCATTCCAAACATGTTAGCAAATGCCATAAACAATATGAAGATTGGATTTGTCAGGCTGACTGCCGCCACCTGCAGCGGATCGCCGGTCTGTCCGGCGAAAAAAGTATCCGCCATGTTGTATACAACTGTTACCAGACTGCTGATCACACTCGGGATCGCCATCTTTGCAACCGCCTTCGGGACGGGAAGGCTGCTCATCAGTTCATTTTTTCTCCTTTCTTTCGGTGGTTTTTCATGAAAAAACGCTTTCACACTAATTACCATTTCTACACCGATATTATCCTCAATATATAATGGGCGAAAGTTCCTTTGTCCAAGTCTCTTTCGCCCATTTCTTCTTTCTTTTTAACATTTTCACAGCCATTTCGGGCGAAAACATCTTCTGTTCTCCTGTTTTCGCCCTGATTTTTTCATTTTCGCGGGCTATTGGCTTCATCCTTATAACGCTTTCGCCCATTCTCTTCTAAATCTCCATTAGACTTCGGTAAAAATGGATGAATCTCTTTCATTTTCCGTTCACTTCGCCAATTTTTTCTTTCTTATACACCCTGCACGATTTCATTTAAGAAATACGCGTGCACCCTTGCATCTTCACTCACTTCCGGGTGAAAACTGAGCGCAAGCTGGTTTTTGTAGCGGACTGCTACCGTATTGCCATCCACTATCGCCAATGTCTCCACCTGCGGATTTAAAATTTCATCAATATATGGTGCACGGATAAAATTCATCCGGTAAGTTCCAATGTGTGCAATCTCTGCGTCCGTGACAAAGCTTCCGAGCTGTCTGCCATAGGCGTTGCGCTTCACGCTTACCGGCAGGGTTTTTAAATACGCTCTGTCATCGTTGGAAACACGCTCTGCTAAAAGGATCAGCCCTGCACAGGTCGCAAGCACCGGTGTACCCGCTTCGATCAGTTCTTTTAACTGGTCAAACATGCCAAGATCTCTAAGCAGTTTTCCCTGTACCGTGCTTTCACCTCCGGGAAGCACGATCCCCTGCAGTCTGCCATTCTGCACAGCCTCTTCCAAATCCTTTTTCTGACGGATCAGGAATGTATCCGCACCAAGCCCGTCAAGCATCGCCTGATGCTCCGCAAATGCGCCCTGCACCGCAAGGATTCCGATTGATACTTTTTCTGACATGATAATCTCCATTCTTGCGCTGTTTTTTGCGCATCTCAAGTTTGTGCGTAAGCATAAATCCTGCGTGTGAAAAATCTTATTTTTCACACTTATCTCCATTTCTGAGCAATTTATTTCCCACGCTCTGCCATAAGCAGCTGTATCTCATCCTCGTTGATGCCAACCATCGCTTCTCCTAAATCTTCAGATAACTCTGCAATCAGTTTTGCATCATTGTAATTGGTCACTGCCTGTACGATTGCTGCTGCACGTTTTGCCGGATTGCCGGATTTAAAAATACCCGAACCTACAAATACGCCCTCGGCACCAAGCTGCATCATCAATGCTGCATCTGCCGGAGTTGCCACACCGCCTGCCGCAAAGTTTACAACCGGAAGTTTTTTGTGGTCATGCACATATTTTACAAGATCATATGGAACCTGAAGCTGTTTTGCCGCCTCAAAAAGTTCATCCTCACGCTTTGCCGCAACTGCCGCGATCTCGGAGTTGATCAGTCTCATATGATGTACCGCCTGAACCACATCACCGGTTCCCGGCTCCCCTTTGGTACGGATCATCGCTGCGCCCTCAGCGATTCTTCTGAGTGCCTCGCCTAAATTTTTTGCTCCGCAGACAAACGGCACCTGAAATTTTGTCTTGTCAATGTGGTAAACATCATCTGCCGGAGAAAGCACTTCACTCTCGTCGATGTAGTCGATTTCTAATGCCTGTAAGATCTGTGCCTCCGCAAAATGACCGATTCGGCATTTTGCCATAACCGGAATGGAAACTGCACCCTGGATCTCTTTGATCAGCTTCGGATCACTCATTCTTGCCACGCCGCCCGCTGCTCTGATATCCGCCGGGATCCGCTCTAATGCCATAACCGCACATGCTCCTGCCGCCTCTGCGATCTTTGCCTGCCCGGCATTTGTGACATCCATGATGACACCACCCTTTAACATCTGTGCCAGTTCACGATTTAATTCATACTGCTCTTTTGTATTATTTATATTACTCATAACTAACTTTCTCCTTTTTCAGACAACCAGTTTGATTTCTGCGCAGTTTTTCAAACAGTTACTCTGTATCAATTTCTTTCCGGATCCTGATATTATGAAGTATAAGAAAAAACTGGATGCACGAAAACATCCAGTTTTTTCTTTTTCAACCATGCCAGTTTGTAATTGACATGATCTGAGCATTCATTTTTTATTTCAATCCATGATACCATATCAGCACCAATAAATCTTCTATGCCCGGACTGCCCAGCGCATCTTCGTAGACCGCGCTCTTCCATTCTGTGCACATTCCTGTGCACTCGGTCTTACAACATCTTTTGAATAATCTGCATAAATTCCTGCCCGATAGCCTTCTTTTAATGCTTTTTTGACCAGTTTATCCTCCCCGGAATGAAACGTGAGGATCGCCACACGTCCACCTGGTTTTAAGGCGTCTGGCAGTTTTTCCATGAATTCATATAAGACCTCAAACTCACGGTTCACATCGATGCGGAGTGCCTGAAATGTACGCTGACAGGTCTTTTTGATCGTGTCTTTTTTTTCTTTTTCCGGCAGAAAATCCAGTGTTTTTTCAATCACTTCGCGCAATTTTGTCGTCGTGTCGATCCGGTTGCCTTTTCGTATCTCGTCGGTGATCGCCTTCGCAAGCTCCTCACAGTAAGGTTCATCGGAATTTTCATAGAGCATTCCGGCAAGTTCCTCCCTTGTGATGGTATCAAGACGTTCTGCCGCGCTGATTCCTGCTTCCTGATTTAAGCGCAGGTCAAGTGGGCCATCCACCTTAAATGAAAATCCACGCTTTGGATTGTCGATCTGCATGGAAGATACACCCAGATCCGCTAAAATGAAATCAAAACCGCCGACTTCTTTTGCGATCTCATCGATCGTACAGAAATTCTGCAGCCGGATCGTCAGGATATCCTCTCCGTACCCGAGTTCTTCCAGTCTCTTTTTCGTCTTGGCGGACTCCTCCGGGTCAACATCGGTTGCATAGATATGCCCCTGTCCGTTCAGACAGGCAAGCATTGCTTTTGTATGCCCTCCATATCCTAACGTAGCATCAAAACCGGTCTCGCCCGGCTGGATCTTTAAGGTATCAAGGATTTCCTGCACCATAATGGAAATATGCATTCCTGCCGGCGTATTTCCCTTTTTGATGACATGTTCGATCGTATCCTGATATTTTTCCGGCTGAAGTTCTTTATATTTCTCTTCAAACTTCTTGGGGTATTTTCCCTTGTAACGTACACGCCTCTTGTGCGGTGTCTGCTGTTCCTGTTCCATATGTCTGTCCTTTCTGTTTCCAAATCATGGTTTCAAAAAAATATTTCTTATGATGATCTCAAAACCATCCTTTTCCATCAGCAACTAATGTCTTTCATTATAATTGCTGGATTGGAACAATTCAATGCCTGATTGCTTTGCGCATTATAAAAAATCCCACAACACAAAAAATGCCCTCTTCTGAGAGACATTTACCCGCCTGCTTAGAAAAGAGCATTTTTACTTCATCTGAAATTGTATTCACTGACAAACTGCATGTAATCTCAAATTACATGTAATCTCAAATTACATGTAATCCCAAGTTTACACCATCATCCGTATCTACTAGATATTCAGCAGATCACTAAATACTTTCAGTGCACCGTCTGTCTCATGTGCAAGAACACGTTTTGCAAGGACTTTACCAAGCTGAACACCTTCCTGGTCGAAGCTGTTTACATTCCATAAGAATCCCTGGAACATAATCTTATTCTCGAAGTGTGCTAATAACGCACCAAGAGAACCAGGATTTACCTGATCACCGATAATGATACTGGATGGACGTCCGCCCTCAAAATTCTTGTTGCGGTTTTCATCAGATTTACCACATGCAAATGCAACGATCTGTGCTGCAACGTTTGCACACAGTTTCTGCTGACTTGTGCTGTCCTGGATCACAACATCAGTTCCGATCTGGTTATTTTTAAATCCAACAAACTGTAACGGAACAATATCTGTTCCCTGATGTAATAACTGATAGAAAGAATGCTGTCCGTTGGTTCCCGGCTCACCAAAGATTACCGGACCTGTCGGATAGTTTACAGGTTCACCGAAACGGTTTACAGATTTACCGTTTGACTCCATGTCAAGCTGCTGTAAATGTGCCGGGAAACGGTTTAATGCCTGGGAATATGGCAATACTGCGGTGCAAGGATAACCTAATACGTTACGCTCATATACACCGATCAAAGCATCGAGCATCTCCGGGTTCTTTAATACGTCTTCATTTGCAGAAAGTTTATCCTCAGCGGCTGCACCCTCTAAGAACTGTGCAAATACTTCCGGTCCGAATGCAAGTGATAAAACAGCACCGCCGACTGCAGATGTGGAAGAGAAACGTCCGCCGATATAATCATCCATAAAGAAAGCTGCCAGATAATCATCGCTCTTTGCCAGTGGAGATGTCTCACTGGTAACTGCGATCATGTGTTTCGAAGCATCAAGTCCTGCTTTCTTTAATGCGTCTTTTACAAAAGATTCATTTGTCAGTGTTTCAAGTGTGGTACCTGATTTAGAAACCAGTACGAAGATAGAATGAGCCACATCGATGGAATTTAAAACTGCTGCTGCATCATCCGGATCAACATTGCTGATGAATTTTGCTTCCATTTTAAAAGTATTATTTTTCTTTGCCCAGTTTTCTAATGCAAGATACATTGCGCGAGGACCGAGGTCACTGCCACCGATACCGATCTGAACAACTGTTGTAAACTTCTCACCTGCTGCATTGGTGATCTCACCTGCATGTACTTTGTTTGCAAAATCAGCGATTCTGTTCTGCTGCTCTACATAAAAAGCACGTTTGTCCACGCCATCAGCGTTTACAGCATCACCGAGCTGTCCACGTGTCATATGATGAAGTACCAGACGTTTTTCACCGGTATTTACAACTTCTCCATTGTAGAGAGCCTTAAACTTCTCTGCAAGCTGTGCCTCTTTTGCAAGTTTTACGAGTGCATCAAGCACGTCATCATCAACAGCTTTTGCTGCATAATTGTAAGAAAAGCCCTCCGCCATAGGAATGCTGTAATTTTTTACACGCTCTGCACCGTTCTCGCCTGACATTACTTCTGCAAGGTTTACACGGGAAGCCTTTGAAAGTTCCTTATAAGAATCAAGGGTATCTAAGTTGTTCCAGGTAATCATAATGTCCTCCTTGTTTTTCAGAGAAAATGTGCTTTCCATAAAAACACGCATTTTCATCTGTAAATAAATTTTTAATCACTTAAAATTTTTTTAGCTTAAGTGATTATACTATTAAATATCTGCAAGTTCAAGACTCTGCCCGAATATCACGAAAAATTACTAAAAAAATGTAAAAATCATGCACTTTTTACCATATTTATATTCTTTATATTGACATTATTCTACCTTTTTGAATGATATTTCTGATGTTTAATTTCTGATCCAGCAACAGCACATTTCCATAATTGCCAACTGCGATCTTACCATAATCTTCCTCCACACCAATGGCTCCTGCCGGATTTTCCGTTGCCGCTAACACTGCCACTTCAAGTGGGATTCCCATGTTCTGCACACAGTTTTTCATGCAGTCAAACAGATTTGTGACACTGCCCGCAATGACACCCGGATCTTTTGTCAGGACTGCTTTTTTCCCTTTTACGGTCACATCCTGTCCACCAAGCTGGTAATCTCCGTCTAAAAGTCCTGTTGCTTCCATGCTGTCAGAAATCAGTATCACTTTATCTGCCCCGAAGATGCGGAATGTGGTTCTCACCATCGCCGGATGGATATGGATGCCGTCTGCGATCAGCTCCACCTCTGCCCCCGCCTCAAGTGCCGCTATGACTGGTCCAGGTTCCCTGTGATTGATTCCAGGCATGGCATTATAGAGGTGTGTCATGTGGCTTGCACCTTTTTTTAATGCCTTACACGCCGTATCATAATCACAACAGGTATGTGCAATGGAGATTTTTACTTTGTCATGGCACTGCTCAATAAATTCCATGGCGCCCTCTCCCTCCGGTGCGATGTCTACCAGCCTGATCAGTCCGCCGCTTCTTTCCTGCAGACGCAGAAACATTTCTTTATCCGCCGGCATGATGTATTCCGGGTTCTGTGCACCGGCTTTTTTTATATTGATAAATGGTCCTTCCATATTGATGCCGACTAAATCTGCTCCCGTATCTTCCTGATAGTCCGCTGCCTTATCCATGATATGTCCTAAAATTTCTTCATTATAAGACATGGTTGCCGGACAGATTGCAAGAACACCGTTTTTTGCTTCATACTCAGCTATCTTTCGCAGTTCTTCTTTGGATGCCTGACAGAAATCATAACCTACCGCTCCATGGAAATGGATATCCACAAGCCCCGGTATCGCATACATTTCCGCTCCATCAACCACATCCTCCTCTGTGGCTTCCAGTGCACCATTCTCTGCAATCTCTGCAATGCGCTCGTCTTTAATTCTGATATCCTTCTTTTCAAACCTGTGGTCTGATGTATAAACCATTGCATTTTTGATGATCATAATTAATCTCCATTCCTGCGCTGCTTTTAAGCGCATCACAAGTTAAATCTTGCATGTGAAAAATGTATTTTTCACACTAAATCTCCATTCCGCCGCTTCCTTTAGATCTCAGTAAGCGCTTCTTCATCTGCGATCAGTGTGAAATCCGGATGCATCTGCAGAATGGATGCCGGGACTTCCGGTGTGACCGGTCCGGTAAATGCTTTTTTGATGATATCCGCCTTATTTTTCCCATTTGCGATCATGATGACTTTCTTTGCCTGTACGATTGGCAGGATGCCCATGGTATATGCCTGACGCGGAACTTCATCCTTACTCTCAAAAAATCTCTTGTTTGCCTCGATCGTGCTCTCCGTCAGTTCCACACAGTGTGTATTTTTTTCAAAATGATCCGCCGGTTCGTTAAAACCGATATGACCGTCTAAGCCGATTCCAAGAAGCTGCATATCAATGCCGCCGGCTGCTTCAATGACTTTATCATATGCTTTGCAGACTTCTTCGCTGTCAGGGTTTTCTCCATCCGGAATGAAAATATGATCTTCTTTTACATTGATGTACTGAAAAAGATTTTCGTGCATAAAACTCCAGTAGCTCTGCGCATGACTTCTTTTGATTCCTCTGTACTCATCGAGATTGATCGTTGTGATCTGTGAAAAATCAACTTCCCCCCTATTGTATGCTTCCACGATTTTTTGATATGCACCTACCGGTGAACCGCCGGTAGCAAGTCCTAAAACCGCATCCGGTTTTAAATTTACCTGTCCTAAAATCAAATTTGCTGTCTTTACAGAAACCTCATCATAGTTTTTCACTTTAATAATTCTCATGTTATTTTCCTCCCTCTCCCTACTGGTATGAATCATATGACATCATAAAACGTTCTTTTACCGGCTTTGTATCAACCCCACATAACAGGCAGCACATGATACATGCGCCATATACCGGCGGATAGTCCGGAACGTCTAATTCAATATCCGGATGCAGCATCTCTTTTAGCATTTCCCGGAATGCCGGTTTCTGTTTTAAAATTCCGCCGGATGCAACCACATATTTTCCGATATCATAATGATCCACGGCAAAATTGATAAGTTCCGCTAAACATGCTGCATTGTTCTTTAAAATTTGCTCGGCGATTTTATCCCCATTTTCATATGCCAGAAATACGCACGGCGTAAACGAAGCAATATAGGACTGGTTTTTACTGTAGATGTCCTGGATGCTCTCCCATACCGTATTCCCTAATTTTTCCTCAACAAGATCCGTCAGTATCGTATGTTCTCCGATCCCGTCCCTTGCATCCTGCGCTGCACAGATCGCATCCCGTCCGATGTGGTAGCCGCTGCCGCCTTTATCAAGCAGATAGCCGCGCCCGCCAAAATGCTTTAAATTTCCATTCTGGTTTGCGTAAATGATCATTCCGGTTCCGCTGATTGCAGCCACACACCGGTCAAGATTTTTTCCACAGGCAATGACGTTATAGATGTCATTTTCGCACTGGATTTTTACTTTCGGATATTTTTCTTTTAACATCTTTTTGATCTTTGATGTATTGTTTCCGGAATCTAATCCTGCAGCACCCACAAAGATTCCGCTGATCTTCCCTTTGATCTTCATGAGCGTATCAATGCCAATCTGCAGGATGTTCATTGCCTCCTCCATTCCTACCGTATTCGGATTGCAGCCGTCTAATACGATCCGGTTTAAGATCCGTCCACTCTCAGAAAATAAGACAAACTCGGTTTTTGTTCCTCCCCCGTCAATTCCGATCATCATCTTTTCGCCTTCACTGCTCTCTCCGATCAGTGTATCAATGGATACATCTAAAATCTCTGAAATTACACAGAGATTCTCGATACTCGGACAGGCCTGCCCGCACTCCCACTTCGATACTGCCTGCGGGCTGATCCCTAATTTTTCTGCAAATTCATACTGGTTCATTCCCCTTTTGTTCCGGTATGTTTTAATGTTCTCCGCCATTGTCATGATATCAAACATTTCGCATCCCCCATTTCGTTTTTTCTAATTTCATTATAAAACTAATAGTTGTTATTTCAAGCATGTACTAGTTGTTATTTCTTTTTGTGTATCAACCATTAGTTGATATATGAATAGAAAACCAGAGCGGATATCGTACAAGTACAATACCGCTCTGTAAAAGTTATACTTTTTAGTCCATATAAGCACCCTTCATCGCACTGGTCGCGTGCTGTGCATACAGTTTTAACAGACCACGTTTATATTTGCTGGTAAATCCTTTCCAGTTCTTTTTCCGCTCCTCTAAAATCTGTGCTATTTCTTTCTCCGTCTTTTCCTCACCTTTCACACCTACGATCGCAAGACGGCGGTTTGCAACATCAAGTTCAATGAGATCTCCCTCTTCCACAAATGCGATCGGGCCGCCGGCTGCTGCCTCCGGAGATACATGTCCTACGACCGGTCCTCTGGATGCGCCGGAAAAACGTCCGTCTGTGATCAGGGCAACACTGGCTGCAAGTTTCGGATCAGAGCAGATCGCCTCACCGGTATAAAACATCTCCGGCATACCGCTGCCTCTCGGTCCCTCGTAACGGATAAATACAGCATCCCCCGGAACTACTTTACCCTTTAAGATCGCATCGATCGCTTCTTCCTCACTGTCATAAGGTTTTGCATTTAATCTTGCATGGAACATTTCTTTCGGACAGGCAGTGTGTTTGATGACTGCTCCCTCCGGTGCAAGGTTGCCGCGCAGAATCGCAATACTTCCATCCGTACCGATCGCATGGTCAAAGTCTGCGATGATATCGGTACGTTTGATTTCTTTTCCGATCAGTGCTGATTTTTCTTTTAAAATTGCATCACAGTGTTCGTAAAAACCGTTTTTCTTTAACTCTTCTAAGTTTTCGCCAAGTGTCTTTCCAGTCACTGTCATCACATCAAGATGCAGCATGCTCTTGATCTCTTCCATAACTCTTGGCACACCGCCTGCATAGTAAAAATACTGTGCCGGCCAGTCTCCTGCCGGGCGGATGTTCAACAGATAATGCGCACCGCGGTGCATTCTGTCAAATGTATCCGCATCAATTTCAAAACCAAATTCGTGAGCGATTGCCGGAATGTGCATAACCGCATTGGTAGAACCTGAAATCGCTGCATGTACCATGATCGCATTCTCAAGGCTTTCCATCGTAACGATATCTTTTGCAGCAATGCCCATCTCGACTAATTTCATCAACTGTTTTCCCGCATCATAAGCAGCCTGCTTTAACTCCGGTGCAGTCGCCGGCATCAGCGCTGTTCCCGGAAGCATCAGTCCGAGTGCCTCTGCCATAACCTGCATCGTTGAAGCAGTTCCCATAAAGGAACATGCGCCACAGCTCGGACATGCATTGTGCTTGTAATAACGAAGCTGTTCTTCCGGAATCTCACCACGCTCATACTGTGCGCTGAATTTTCCGATCTGCTCTAAAGTTAAAAGCTCATTGATCTTGCAGCCCGGATCATTTTCTACATATTCCGGTTTTACAACGGTTGCTTCCATAACTCCGCCGGTCACAACGATCGCACTCATTTCTTTTAAACGACCGATACTCATAAGCATCGCCGGCATTGCTTTATCACAGCTTGCGATAAACACTCCGCCGTCAAAAGTTGTTGCGTTCGCCTGTGCTTCCACAAGGTTGGTAATCGCATCTCGGTGTGCTAAGGAATAATTGATTCCATCATGTCCCTGTGACATGCCATCACACATATCTGTCGCATAATAACGCGCTGCTTTTCCGCCGTTTTCGTCAACACCTTTTACTGCTTCTTCCACAAAAATATTTAAATGACTTGAACCCGGATGGCTGTTTCCATAAGTGCTCTCTATGATGATCTGCGGTTTGGAAAGCTCCTCCGCTTTCCATCCCATACCCATGCGGAGCGGATCCATCTCCGGTGCAAGTTCTCTTACTTTCTGACTTCTTAATTCCATATTAATCTCCATTCCTGCGCTGCCGTCCATCGCATCTCAGGTTTGTGCATAAGCACAAATTCTACATGTGAAAAATGTATTTTTCACACTAACCCTATTTCCTGCGCTGCATTCGCGCATCTTAAGTTTATTTTTCACATTTCTTCTATACAAAGAAAGAAATAATAAGTGCTACGATAAATCCGGTTCCACCAACTAATGTCTCCATGATTGTCCATGTTTTTAAAGTAGTTTTCTCATCAAGTCCGATCAATGATCTTACCAGCCAGAATCCGGAATCGTTAAAGTGTGAGCAGACTGTCGCTCCACCGGCAACTGCTGCAACCACACATGCAAGATACATCGGTGATAAGGATGCGATCTCCGGCATTGCTGCCACAATTCCTGCTGCCATGGTCATTGCTACGGTTGCAGAACCTACACAGATTCTTACCAGTGCTGCAACTAAAAATGCTACAACAACGATTGGAAGATTTACGGATGCCACAGCATTACCAATGATCTCACCTAAGCCGGAGTACTGTAAAATATAACGGAGTACACCACCACATGCTGTCACAAGAAGGATCAGTCCTGTCGGCTCTAAAGATTTTGTAAGGATCTTCTCTAATTCCGGCATCGTGTAACCATGTCTTGTTCCAAGGATGAACATTGCGGCTAATGTTGCGATCAGGAGTGCTGCAAACGGCTGTCCTAAAAAGTTAAACAGCGGCTGTACACCTGCTAATGCCGGTACCACTCCTGCAACGGATTTTAATATGATAAGTACCAGAGGAATCATGATAATGGTAACAACGGATGCAAAACTCGGAAGTTTGGATTCATCGATATCTTCCTGATTTGCGATCTGCTCCGGAACCGGAACATAAAATTTCTTCCCACAGATAGCTCCCCAGACCGGACCTGCAACGATCATTGCAAAAAATCCACAGCATACACCGACTAAAATAACCCAGCCAAGTTCCACGTTTAACATGGTAGCAACTAAAACCGGTCCCGGTGTCGGCGGAATGAATGCATGTCCCACGGCAAGTCCTGCTAAAAGCGGGATTGCATAAAACAGGGATGATTTCTTTGTTCTTTTGGCAAGAGAAAATGCCAGCGGAATTAAAATGATAAGTCCTGCATCAAAAAATACCGGGATGGAAATAACAAGACCGGTGATTCCAAGCGCCCATGCAGCCTTCTCATCTCCAAATTTCTTTACCATTGTAACTGCCAGCGTCTGTGCTCCACCCGATGCTTCCAATATCGCACCAAACATGGAACCTAGTCCTACCAAAAGAGCGATTCCTTTTAGCGTGTTTCCTATACCATCATCGACCGCTGTTACGATCTCTTCAAATGGCATTCCTGCGATCAGTCCGATTGCAATCGCACCGATTAAAATGGAAAGCATGGCATGAACCTTAAATTTGATAATCAGAACTAACAACAATGCCAGTCCGATAATTGCTGCGATAACCAGTCTTGTGGTATCTAATTCTGCGACGTTACCCATGATATACCTCCTTATCAACTTTCGTATGACGTCTGATGTTTTGTTATGTTTATTCTATTTTACAGGGCATTTTTTGTCAATACATCTGATGTCTAGTTCTTTAAAACCTCTTTTTTAGACAAAAAAACAAGGCTTTTCTCTTAAAAACAGCCTTGTTTTTTGTGTATTTTTCCGATATTGCCTTATATTATCAGCACCTGGCGGATGATCATAGGACGTCTTTGCATCTAATTCTCTTTTTTCAACGCCTCTTCCTGTTTTTTCAAAATCATCTGACGATTATAATTAAGGTGCATGATCATAGCATATTTTGCCCCTGCACTGTCCCCCCTTAAAATTGCATCCGTGATCGCACGGTGCGTATCGATCGTCTCCTCTTTTAACTGGCGGTGTGTCAGATTCACGAATGTAATGACCGCTGACTGGATGATCGGCACAAGTTTTTCGATCACTTTATTTTTGCTGCAGCGCGCAATGCAGGTATGAAATTCCACATCCTTCTGAAGGTGGTTCTCTCCTGCAAGATAAAGTGTTTCCACCTCATCACACAGACGTTTTAACTCTGCTTTTTCCTTGTCCGTGGCATTTTCGCTTGCTAACATTGCAATCTCCGGCTCTAACATCAGACGCACATTGCAAAGGTCAAGCGCCAGTTCAAATTTATCCGTAAACTTTGAAAGCCCAAGCGGATCATCCTCTAATCGGTTTGTCCCGATCACATAGGTTCCGGACCCCCGGCGGACTTCAAGCACTCCTTTGGAAACCAGGCTTTTTACAGTTTCACGTACCGTACTCCGCCCAACACCAAACAGTTCTGCCAGCTCAAATTCATTTGGCAGCTTCTCACCTATTTTTACCGGCGTATGTAAAATATAGTCCATCAATTCTTCTTCTACATGCGGTGCTAACAATTCCCGGCTCTTTTTCTCCATATTGTTTCATTTTCTCCTTTGTGCTGGATGATTTCTAAAGACATCATACCACTTTTTTCCGGATGTTTGGAAACTTTTATCTCGCCTTCGCAAAATATTCGTTTAATATCTCTTTGATATAGTGATAACGTCTCGCATAGGAATTTTCCACGCGGATGATCTGCATATGGTGTGCTTTGCAGATTTCATTTTTCTGTCTGTCCCTCTCCCGCACCACCTCATCCTCAAAATGCTCCTTGCCGTCAAGTTCGATCGCAAAAACAGGCATCTCCTGTTTTCCTCTTTTTTCGTAGACAACAAAATCAAATCTTCCCATATAAAACAGGTTATCGTAAGTGACATTTTCCTTAAACACCTGTGATATGGCGACCTCTTTGTGAATCGTGTATCTGTTTCTGGTGAGCCAGATATTTTCCAGCGCATGTGTCAGATTCTTTAAAAATGCAGTTTCTGTCTCTGTGGAAAACGGCTGTATTCCAAGTGCCCTCGAACTGACATGTTTTTCCGTGATCTTTGATTCACCGTTCGTTTTCACATATTGCACCAGCTCGTATAGGTCATCATCCTCATTTCCCTGATGAAGACGTTCTAATTCCTTTTCGTCTGCTAAAAGGATCAGCTTGTCTTTCGCCCGCGAAGTTGCGACATTGATCAGCTCTTTATTATTTTTAAGCCAGTCATAAGTGCCTTTCCCGGTCCGGTCACTGAGTGCTGTAGAAAACAGCACTACGTCCTTCTCATCTCCCTGAAACGCATGTACCGTCCCACACACAACATGTTCAAATCCATTTTCTCTGATCCCCTGCTCAATCAACATCCTCTGATTTACAAACGGTGTAATGACAGCAATGCTTTTATCCTGATTTTCCGCTGCATAATGCATAATCTCTTCCACTTCTGCGGGTGAGGTATTTTTGATGTCACTTTGACCTCCAGCCACATTTACATAGACAAGCGGCTGTTTTTCCCTGCTGTCAGAATGCACCTGCAGCTTTGAGTTATAATATTTTTTATTGTTAAAGTCGATAATTTTTTCATTACAACGGTAATGATTGCGCAGCAAAATCTCATCACTGACCGCATCACAGGCAAGATAAGTCTTATAAATAGAATTTTCGCGGTAATCATATTCATCTGCGACATGGTATTTTCTGCGCAGCCTGCGGTTAGTAAGCTCATCTAATAAGATCACAGGCTTTAACTGCTGCGGATCTCCCACCAGCATCAGTTTTTCGCCACGGATAATAGGCACTAACGAAATTGCTACATTGCACTGGCTTGCCTCATCCATGATCGTCATGTCAAACAGTGGTTCCGGTTCCCCTAATTTATGGGCGGAAATGCAGGTCGTTATCATGATTGGAAATACCTTCTGCAATTTTTTCACGTTCTCTGATTTCTGCAGATACTTGTTAAATGCCACCGCCTGCTCATTCGGATCGTCATCATCATCCAGAATTTCCCGCAGATCCCCAAATCTGTTACTTTCCAGCTCCTTGATGTATTTTGCTGACATATAAAATAGATACTGATAAAACTCTTCCTCATTACGGTCTAGGAGCACCATCGCATCCTGCTCGGATATCTCACCGATCTTTTTGATTTTTTCATCCAGATTCCGAAGCTGGCGTCCCTGAAGATCTGCATGAAAATGAAAGAGTGTTGCGACATTTTTCATCCGCTCCTGATATTCCATTACCTGTGTCAGCGTCTCTTTACGTTCTGTCAGATCTAAGATTTCCTCATACTCCTTTAATCTGCCGGAAAGCTGTTTTGCACGGTCGATCCTGTCACCCTTCCGCCGGTCTAACGTAGACGAAAACACTTTAATTCCCTGCACTTCTCTCCGAAGCTGATTAATATAGCGGATGCATTCTTTTACCTTATCCTGGTTTCCAAGGCGTAATACTGGAAATGCGATTCGTTTTCCTTTATAGGTCAGGGAACTTAATTTTTCAAATACGTTGTCTATGGGAACATTATTGTAGGATGCAAACAACACCGTCATATTATTAAAAAACGCCGTTACGATCGTATTTAAGATTGTATTTGTCTTGCCGGTTCCCGGCGGTCCCTGAATATAGGCAAGCGGATATTTCATGGCATTATTGATGGCAAGAAGCTGGTCAAGATTGATATTGCGATTTAACAGAGCGATCGGATACGCTTTCGTTCTTCGCGGTCGCTCTAAAAGATCTCCGAAAAAAGCACGGATTGGAAAAGTAATCTGTTCTTTTTCGTACATATCAAGGATTGCCTTATATTCCTCATGCAGGTTCAGTACACAGTCCATACCAAGTCCAATGACATAGGGCATATCATCCACAACCGATTTTGATCTGCTTTTTTCTGCGATAGCATCTTTTATTTTTTCAAGATTTGTTTCAAAATCGGACAGCAGTTCATATTCATCCGCATCTAAATATCTCCGGATACTTTCCTGTGTTCCTCCTATGGTAAACTGCGTGCAGACCGTGATATCCTCATCCGGTTTAAACGCTTTATTTTTCACATCAAGATTCAGATTCCGGTATGCAAGTACATACAAACCCTTTTTCGTATGGATACTTAAAATATTAAGCGCCAGCTTCTTTATATGGAGTGTCTTTCCCTGTTTATCCTCCCGGCTCATCCTCCACTGAAAGTTCGTCACAATTTCCTTAAACTGCTCCTCCGACAACTGGTACTCTCCGTCACGCACCCGGTCGCCATCTATATAATGCACCAGCTCATAATCTGTGGTATACGGCGTGGCATCCAGTTTGCTGCACATTTCCAGATAACTTAGTATTTTTAAATTAGCCGTGTTTGCAAAAAGGTTCTGATAACGCTCCGGATGCAGTGCAATGTCTTCGGTCAGCTGTTTGTTTTCCGGACAATAAGAACCTTCTATAACCTCGGTAGACAGGATAGCATCAATATAAATTTTATCGTATTCTTCAATCGTGCACCTGTTCAGATGAAGTCCTTCTACTTTCAGTGTCCGGTTACGTGGATCTAAATCCCGGATTCCGATCCAGTAGTTTGTATGTTTGCCTTCTTTGTTCAGATATTCAATTTTCAGCCATTTTCCTTCATGAATGGCTTTGAAGATATCCCTGCATATACTGTTCATATAATCTACACTTTTATTGAATTCTTACCATTTCCGGATTAGTCTTAAAATAAGATGCCCTTGAAACTTTATTTTTTTCCAGATACTGATTTTCTACCAGATTTTCCAACACCTGTTTTCTGAAATAAGTAGAATCACTTACTCCCAGATACGATACAATCTCGGAAACCTTGTGTGCCTGATAATAACAAAATGATAACACCTTTTCATCATAGACCGTTCCATTTGGTACTGGTGCAAAAAGTATATTCGGTACACCACTGTCTTCCACTCCATCTGAATATGTCAGATCCGGAAGCACCAGTGTAAAATGATCTGATGAAGAATATATATATGGCCGATGTGTTTCATCGACATTCTGATATTCTTCCATAATTTTCTCAAATCCTGTCCCTGCTGCCTCCATAACATTGCAGTTTACCAATACAGACGTTATTAATTCATTTCTCCTTTTCGAAATGATTCCGGATAAATCATACGTTTTCCCAATTTTTTCACCTATGTAAAAACCTCCTGGGGAAGAAATTTCCAATCTGTCCTTAAACATATCCATCTGAATCTGTGTTCCATCTAAAAAGTAATCACGATGTGCAACCGCATTGATCACACCTTCAAACAATGCACGTTTTGGATATGCATCTATATTTTTTCTTGTATTATCCAGTTTTATCATGGAATGATTCATTCTCTGTTCCACAAATTCTATCATGTAATTAATATCTGCAATTATATTTCCATGGAAACGGTTGACTGTAACAATCCGCTCACTTCCCTTATTAAACCCTGAGAACACAGAACATACAACCTCTGTTTTTTTTCCCTGATAGTCATCTCCAAAAAGCACTGCACCATTGACAAGCAGCCCATTTTCATTATAAAACCCCATCGACATTAAAGCTTTTTCCGATAATTCTTTTCCATTATTATGCAATGCATAAAATTCCTGAAGCGTCTTATAATTTTCTGCTTCGTATTTTTTATCCGACAAAAGAAGATCAAACTGTGTGTTCCAGCTTTTAACACTCATTTCTATAATCTCTTCGTAGGTTGCACCATTTGTAAATCCGTCCCGTCTCATAAAAATGGACGGAATATTTTTATACTTTAAAATGACCGGCTTTACAACTGATTCCGGTATATACACATGTATAATAAATCGTTCATTTCCGTTTGCCTCATAACGCACAAAAGATACTTTCATCTGTGGTCTCGGTGACAGATGTTCGTTCACTTGATTATTAAAATAATTCCGTTCATTGTCAGCTTCTTTTCTGTTAAAACCTATCAGCTTATTTGTTTTATCTTCGACTCCGATATAAAAATCTCCTCCGGAAGCATTTGAAAATCCGGCAATGCTTTTCAGCCATCCCACAACATCTTCCCGATTCAACCTGCTCTTACATTCACATTTATCACTTTCCAACTCGACGTTTTCTACAATCTCTTCCAAATACATCGCTTATCACCCCGGTTTTATTCACAGTTTTAATATGCTTTATATTTTATTTCAATCATACTTCAAAGTCAACTTCAAAGTCACTTCAAATAGTTTCATTTTACTTTGAAGTATAATTCTATTATTTCCATACTACACATAATTCAAACTTTTTTGCGATGTTCTTTCTTATTGGCTGATTTTCGGCTCATGTTCTCACATGTTATGTATTTTCCCCATCCCCCTTGCATACTCTGCCAGCTCCCTGTTTGCCTCATTGAACGGTCCAAACTCTTCCACTGTGCAGATGCAGGTCTTACAATGATCGATCAGCTGTTTTGCTGCCTGCACTTTTTCCATTCCAATCGGGAAAAATGCCTTTTCCGACACGACTTCCGATGCTAAAGCCACTGCTGCATTGTACTCTACATCATTTTCCTGCAGGATTCCTGCCGCAAACGGAACAGCTTCGCGCCACAGTCTGTTGTATACCGGGATTCCGCTGCCTGCACCTCCGATCACAAACACCTGCGGGCTGACCGGATTTAAAATCTTATCGTCACTGCAAAAATCTTTGTTCTGGCAGCTATCGGCACTATGCTCCCGGAAACCTTCTGCATTTTCATATCCCGCACACAAAAAGATCTGCCCTGTTACCGGATCAAAACTTCTGTCTGATACTCCGTACAACTCCTGCACATAAGTCCCGGCAAAAATTTCTTCCGGCGTGCCGACACGGTCGATGCGGTCACCTCTGACACAGGCGATCGTATCGGAAATCTTCTGCGCAAGATCAAGTTCATGCAGCGACATGATGACTGCCATCTTTTTATCTCTTGCAAGCATACGGATATTTGTAAGAATATCCATCTTAAACCCCATATCCAGATAAGAAGTCGGCTCGTCTAAGATCAGTATCTTCGTATCCTGGCAGATCGCACGCGCAAGCATCAGACGCTGGCGCTGTCCGTCACTGATCTTCATAAAATCCTGATCCTGCACCTCTTTCGCGTGGACGAGTGCGATCGCCTCATCCACTTTTACCCAGTCTTCTTTTGAGAGGATACCAAATCGCCCCGTGTAGGGATAACGCCCGGAAGCCACTACTTCCCTGCCACTCATCAGTTCCGTGCGAAGCCGTTCCGTCATGACCATGGACAGCCGTTTTGAAATCTGGCTGTCTTTTAACTCATCCATGGAGTTTTCACCCAAAAACACCGTTCCGTCCAGTTTCTTTAGCTGTTTGGTGATCGTTTTTAAAATTGTGGATTTTCCAGAGCCATTCGGACCGATCAACGTCAGTATCTCTCCCGGCCGGACAGAAAGATTCACATCCCCGATCAGCGGCTTTTTCTCATAGCCGACGGTCAGATGCTCTGTACGGATTTCCTGCATATGCGCTACCTCCCCTCCTGTTTTCTCAACATTGCCGCAATTACAACCGGAACTAAAAACAGCGCTGTGACAGAACTGATGCTGATCTCTGTCGGTGCAAACACAGTCCTTGCGATTCCATCACAGAAAAGTGTCACGACTGCGCCGCACAGAAAGCACCCCGGTATTAAAATAATCGGTCTTGCTGTCTTTGTAGCCATCCTTACCAGATGCGGCACCGCGATCCCGACAAAGGAGATCGGCCCTGCAAACGCAGTCACACAGGCAGACAGCAGGCTCGACAAAAGGATCATCGTAACCCGGAGTGCCTTTACATTGACACCTATATTTCTGGCATAAGCCTCCCCCATCTGGTATGCCCCGATCGGTTTTGCCAGACAAAATGTCACAAGAACCGCTGCACCAACGATCACGACGATCATCTTTATATTTTCCCATGTCATGCCGGAGAAACTACCCATTGACCAGTTGTGAAGGTTAACGATATTCGAATCACTCGCAAACGTAACACAGAAATCCGTGATGGCAGAACAGATATAACCGATCATGATTCCGCAGACTACAAGCAGAGACATTTTTGATACACGAAACGAAATAAGCAGCACAAATCCCATTGCGAGCATGGAACCCACAAATGCAGCCGCCACCATGCCAAAGGAACTGATCATGATCCCTTTTTCCAGCAGAAAAATCATGGTAAGTGCCACTATCAGCTTTGCACCGGATGAAATTCCAAGCACATACGGTCCTGCGATCGGATTCTGGAAAAAACTCTGAAGTAAAAATCCCGATACCGACAAAGCACCTCCAAGCAGGATCGCAGCAAGTATACGTGGCAGCCTGATTTTCCACACGATCTGCGAAAATGTCTCATCTTTTCCACTTCCTGCAAAGATTGCAAACAGGTCTGATGTGGATATGTCAACACTTCCTGCTGCAACATTCCATACAAAAAGTGCCATCAACAGGATAAATGCAATAACAAACGAAATAATATATCTTCTCTTCATGATCTAATTTTCTCCCAAAGCCACAAAACTACCTTCAGCCTGGTACAATCTGCCAGTCATTATCTTTTATGACACCATTTCCTTTGCGGCATAATATCAATCCAGTTTCTTTAAAAACCGATACTCTGCATCGGTATCTCCAGTCAGAACTTTATTCAGATCCTCGATAAAATCACAGGTTCCACTCGTCTGCTGGTAAAAGTTGCTTCCGGTCGTATAGACCTGTCCTGATTTTACTGCTTTAAAATCCGCAAACAGGCTGTTTTTCTGTACCAGTTCGTCGATCGATGTCAGTTCTCCCTCTATTGTACCATTGTAAATGAGAATGTCAGCATCTTTTTCGGCCGCATAGAAATCTTCCATCTGCATTTTTAATGTGGAAAGTGCATTTTCCTCTTCCGGGACATAACCATTTAAAGAGTACGTGCCCCCTGCAAGCTCGATCATCGACGATACATAATCGTTCGGTTTCCGTACCGTGATCGTTCCATCCGATGCAACTGCAAAAAATGCTACCGACAGCCCCGTTTTTTCTTTTTCCAAAATTGGTTCTATATGCGCCACCTGCGCATCAAAAAACTCTTTGGCCTGCTGTTCTCTTCCGAACAAAACGCCAAAAAGTTTTATCCATTCGAGTCTTCCCAGCGGATGTTTTTCATAGCTGGAACGCTCGATCATGACCTTGATCCCAAGTTCTTCTAACTTCTCTTTCACTTCCGGATTATGTGTGATCATCGTATTTTCAATCGCAAACGTACATCCCCCGGAAAGTAAAAGTTCGTAATCCGGTGCACTGTATTTTCCGGCATAGATCAGCTTTCCCTCTGCCATGGCATCTGCGGCTGTCTTTACATACCAGTCTTTTTCTTTTACTCCTGTATATTTCAAATCAGAGACCACACCGATCTGGCAGACTAAATCCATCACCGCACTCGACACCAGATATACATTTTCAAGCGGTTGCTCTAAAACCGTCACATCCCCCGGCACATTTTCCGGTATAGCAATACCTTCTGGTACAAGCAAAAAACGACCGTTATCCACGATCGTAATCAGCTTATAAGCACCATATTGTTCTACTTCAAACTGATCGGCGTAGGATAACTCCATACGCCCATTGCAGTTTAAGTCTGTAAAATCAGCCGTTTCCGGGAATCGGAAAGTCAGTGTATAATCGATCTCATGCGGTGTACTCATTGCCGTTGTATCACCGATCACATCCATCTCACATGGGATTCCATCAATTGGAAATGTGAATGTAGAGTTTCCACCCTCATTTTCATTGAGATATTTCTCCCCGTTCACGATCATGTAATCGTAATGCGTACTGCTCCATGTGATCGTCGCATATGCCACACCGTCTGTCACAGTGACCTTCGCCTGTGAATCCACGGTTGCTTTTCCACTGCCGCCCTCTAATGTGACATCCACTGTATATTCGCCATCCTCAGGGACGGAAACTTCTGTACTGTCTGCCTGCTCTGTGGCATCTTTTCCTGCGATGCTTTCTTCTGCTTCATTCTGCTCTGCCATGCCGCCTGCATTTTCCTCTGTGGCATTCTGTCCTGCTGTCTGTGTATTTTCCCCTGCTGCTCCCTGTGCATCTTCCGTTGCAGCCACACTACTCTCTGTCTGGGCAGCATCATTTTTTGTCCCGCATCCTGCAATGATCTGCATGCACATCATTGCAGCTAAAAGCACTGCTGTCACTTTTCTTTTCTTCATATATCTCTCCATCTATATCCAGGTCTGTATCTGACCGACCAGCCCGGATCAGTTAATCTGCTTTCTGTGGATCAGAAACACTTACCTTATGATCGTACCACTCGCCTTTTGTGCCGAGGATTGCAAGATCAAACTCTTCATCTAATGCTTCCACCGGAACATCAAAACCATATACTTCTTCACTGGTTCCATCACTGTATTTCACAGTGTCAGTTGTAGGCTCTAAAATAGCAGCGCCATCTTTCTGTGCATCGTCTGCTGTTCCAACGAAAAGGTTTACGATCTTCTTTGATACAAGGCTGATATGGATCGTCATTTTTCCATCTTTTACCGTGAGGATCCCACGTCCCTCGTCTGCTTCATTTACATGGAACATACTGCTGTCGGTATCAAACTTTGCTGTGTAAGTTCCATCCTCGAGAGTACCAACGGTACTCTCTGTGGTGGATGTTGACTCAAGTGCTCCTAAAGAATCGATTGCGTCTTTTGTATGATCTACATAAATCTGCTCGATCGCGTCGATTCTTCCAAGTCCTGAAATCTGTGTATCAATGCTGTCAAAATATCCGCTTGCTGTAAACTGGCTCTTCCAGGAATCCTCATCATCTCCTGCCATATCGTTGTTCGCATGATCTCCTGCAACAACCATAAGCGGTCTTAAAACAACTTTTGTATAACCTGCTTCTTTTACTGCCTCGATCACATTTTCGCAGGATGTATCTTCCGGCTCACCCTCAACAGTTCCGATAAATACATTATCATAGGAAAGCGCTTCCATCTGGGCTGCCATCTGGCTGTAGCTTACTTTTGCAGAATGGGAAGTACCATGTCCCATAAATACGAATGCTGTACCATCCTCTTTTGCAGCATCCAGGGAATCATAACCTGCTGTCTTTACAGCCTCTGCTGTGATCGCCTCTGCAACTTTTGCCTTGTCCTCATTGATCACGGTGGCATCTGATCCAACTTCGCCAAGTAATGGCTCTGCAACGGTTACTGTCTCAAATTTGTCTTTATAATTATCAAGTGCTTCTACAAGCTCGTCATACTCTGCACCATGCATCAGATGTGTCGGCTGGACAACAAGATTTTTTACTCCGTTATCAACTGCTCTCTCTAATGCCTGATCCACATTGTCAATCTTCTCATCATCTCTTGCCTGAACATGGTTGATGATGATCTGTGCTGTAAAGGCTCTTCTTACAGACCAGTCCGGATATGCTGCTTCGAGTGCTTTTTCAATTCCGCCGATATCTTCTGCACGGCTGTCATTGAAAGATGTACCAAAACTTACTACTAAAAGTTCGTTCTCTCCGATATTATCCTCATTTAAAGGATCATCCTTTGTGGCATCTCCTGTATCTCTTCCGAAATAATCAGGATCTGCATTTTCACCGGAAACTAACTCTTTCTGTGCATCTGTCAGGGCATCCCATGCCTCTTTTGCTTCTGCACACTGTGCATCTGTATTGTCATTTCTTGTCTGGACATAGATCGCATCGATCAGTTCTGCGACATGATCAGCGGCTGCCTGATCGTCAACTTCTGTGCTCTCTACTGTTTCTGTTGCTTCTGTTTTCTCTGAAGCTGCCTCAGAAGTCTTAACTGTGTCTGTTGCTGTGTCTGCTGCTGTGTTGTTACTTCCGCATCCTGCGACCATGCCTGTGGCAAGTGCTAATGTAGTAAGTAACGCAATGGTTCTTTTCTTCATAATACTCTCCATTCCTGTGTGAAAATGTGTTTTTCACACTAATCTTATATAATGTATTGTTCATAGCTCACAGTATTTTCCCATACAAAGAAACACTCCGCCTTATGATACGGCGGAGTAATAAGTCTGCACATACAATAAAATGTACGCTTTTGCGGACATTCTGTTGTCATGAATAATAGAATGTACGCTCTGCGAACACTCTGTTTATACGGTACGACCAATTACTCGTGATCCGGGAAAATCATTTCCCTGTACCAGACAACTGGCAGGTTTCCTGGCTGAAAGATCATCACACAGACTCCGCCTTCCCAACGCATTGCACAAAAATGCAAAAAACATCAGTGACTTATCTTTAGAATCTGCACTCCCTAATCACAGTGACGAGATCGTACAGGAATCACACCTGTTTCCCTTTTAACCGGCCTGTTCCTGATTTAAAAATACGGCATCTTTTGCATACAGCCACATGCTTTTGGCAATAAACTACCCACTCTGCACACATTCTATTTCAAAAACGACCGGCACCAATTATCTTCTCTATGAAACTCTTAACATACTAGCATATACGCCCCATATTTACAACAACCACTTTTCTCTTGCAAATCATGCAAAATATGATATACTAATCAAGTATTTGCAAAAACATATCTGGAGACGTATCGAAGTGGTCATAACGGGGCGCACTCGAAATGCGTTAGCCCTCCGGGGCACGAGGGTTCGAATCCCTCCGTCTCCGCTCTTCAAAACGGAAACACGATTTATTTTATATTCGTGTTTCTTTTTTTTACACTTTTTCTCCATTTCTCATAATTTTGCTTCTAAAGTACCATATTTTTTGCAATTTATGTCTACCATTTTTTGTCAAAAAATAGTAAAATAAGTGTAATTAATCTTAGGAAAGGGAGCTTGATATCCATGAAAAGCAAAAGTGTTAAAAATTCACTGACAATAATGTGTCTTCTGTTCGTCCTCGTATCTGCTGTAGTCATCGGTAGTATTTCTATCGCAAATATCAGCACCATGACCTCCATGGCAAATAAGAACTATGAAAATGCCATGTTAGACGGGTACAATACCGAGATCAAAAGTCAGGTACAGTCTGTCATCGCCATTTTACAGGCAGAATATGACAAATTCCAAAACGGTGGTCTGACCGAAGATGAAGCAAAAAAAGAAGCAGTAGAAATCGTCCGCAACATGCGTTACAGAGATGATGGAAGCGGATATTTCTGGATTGATGACACCGACTACAACCTCGTTATGCATCCGATTTTAACCGAACAGGAGGGAAATAACCGTTATGATCTAACTGACCAGAATGGTATCAAGATCATTCAGGAGATCATGAAAGTTTCTACCGGTTCCGACGGCGGCGGCTTCAACGAGTTTTACTTTACCAAAGCAGACGGTGTTACTGTTGCCCCAAAGATTGCATACTCTCAGATTTTTACTCCATGGAACTGGGTTGTTTCCACCGGTAACTATGTAGACGATATGGATGCCGAAATGGATATTGCAAAAAATGAAGTTCACGAAAAATATCAGACTATGATCACAGTCCTGATCATCATCGCTCTGGTTATTGCAGTTGCCGCATTCATTGCATCCCGTATTTTCGGTAATACCATCTGCAAACCTTTGATTGAAATTCAGAATTTTGCAAACAGAATGTCAACCGGAGATCTGACTACCGGAGTCAGTGTTTCAAGTAAAAATGAGCTTGGTAAAACAGCCGGTGCGCTTGATCTTGCACAGCAGGAAGTCGTTGGACTTATCTCTAACATTGACGGGGTTTCCTCTCATTTACAGTCTGCCGTTTCGGATTTCAAAAAGAATTTCGACAGCATGAACGAATCTATCCAGAACGTTTCGGCTGCAATCAATGAAATTGCCCAAAACAGTAACTCTCAGGCAGCATCAACTTCAAGTGCCTCTGAAAATATTGCTGAAATTGCCGATGGCATCGCAGATACTTCCTCAGAAATGGAATCTCTTGATCAGAATGCACAGCTGATGCAGGATCGTTCCAATAAGTCCATGGAAACTTTACACAGACTGATTGATGTCAATTCTACAACCAAGACTGATATTGATTCCATGTACAACCAGACAGCACAGACCAATGATTCTGTCAACAAGATCAGTCAGGCAGCTACCTTAATCAGCGAAATCGCATCCCAGACCAACCTGCTTTCTTTAAACGCTTCCATTGAGGCAGCAAGAGCCGGTGAAGCCGGACGTGGATTCGCAGTTGTCGCCGAGGAGATCGGCGGACTTGCTACCCAGTCAGCACAGACTGTCAGCGAAATCAACAACATCATCAGTGAGCTGAGCCAGAATTCTGAAAAGTCCATGGAACTGATGAAGAAAATGAGTGAGGCTTCCGACGAACAGGTTGCAGCTCTTGAAAGTACACAGCAGATGTTTGAAGACTTAAAAGGTGCTCTTGATTCCTGTATGGCGTCCATCCAGACCATTACCGGAAAGATCCAGAATGTCAATTCTCAGCGTGAGCTTGTCACAGAGAGTATCGATACCCTGACACAGCTTGCAACCGACAATGCATCCTCCACAGAAGAAACTTCCGCAATGGCAACTGAGCTCGATACCGTTGTCCGGAAATCTTCGGATCTGGTATCTGCTTTAGCAGATGATATTGAAAAACTTTCTGCAGATATGAAACAGTTTAAGCTGTAAATCATATGAACTATATACAAATTAATATTTGGTCAAAAAAACCGTGCGGTAATTTTAAACCGCACGGTTTTTATAACTAAAGCAGGACTACACCCGTGCAGCCCCAGCAGTAAAACGAGTGGAGCAGGCTCAATGCCGCTTCCTCTTACGCAAAACATTTTTTGATCTGTTCCGTGATCCCGCCGTCAATCCATCCTTTCTGTACCATATTTTCCAGTATCGCACATGCCTCATCATGCGTCATTCCGGCTTTATATGGTCTGCTCTCTGTCAGTGCCTGATAGATATCAATGCACGCCATGATGCGTTCCTGCCGGTTTAACTCAGCACCTGTTTTTCCGAATGGATACCCGGTACCATCCAATTTTTCATGGTGGAGCGCCGCCCAGTCACGGATATCTTCCATTCCTTTTGCCTGTGATAAGATCAGATAAGTGTATCCCGCATGATTTTTCATTTTGGAAAATTCCTCATCCGTAAGGCGTCCCGGCTTTTCTAAGATGTCATTCCCGATCGCAACCTTCCCAATATCGTGCAGGGCACCTGCCATATACATTTTTAACACTGTCTCAGCATCATCCCCAAGATATGCTGACAATCTGGCTGCATTTTCTGCAACACCAAGTGAATGACGGCTTGTAAATTCAGATTTGTAGTCGATGATCTTTGCAAACAGATTGGCAAAATTTTTGCACATTTCATCGCTGAAATCCCGCTTTTTTCTCGGAACAATATTCCACAGCCGCTCTTCTAAATCTGCATCTCCAAGGCTTAAAAAATGTTCTTCCCCAAAAACGTCCAAAAAAACATCCACACATGCATCATCAAATTTTGTCCCTTTATTTTTCAAAAGATAATCTTTTGCGCGCTGCCACACGACATCATCAAATACCGGCGTCCGGCAGAACGCATCTAAAATATCACACAGATGAATGATCCTTGCAAAAAGAGGGATCTCTTCCCACGTTTTTCCAAATGGTCCGCTTCCATCGGCATTTTCATGGTGATATAAAATCACATTTTTCACATCCGTCAGAAACGGGTACATTTTTAAGTTTTCTTCCCCGTAAATGCAGTGGATTCCAAGCTGCTTTGACGTTATATTTTCCGTATTATTTTTTGTAAGGTCATTGTGAAATTCCTCATGAATATACTGCGTCAGCGCATTGTCATGCAACAGCGAACATGCCGCAAGATCCTGCAGGGCATCTCCTGTAATTCCCATTTTTTGTGCGGTACATACGCTCATATATGCAACTCTTTTTCCATGTTTTGTCGCAACATGGGTCAGTTCCGCTTCGACACAGTCGAGTGCATAAGAGCATGCACCAAGCAAACCAATAATGTCTAATTCCATTTCCCATTCACTTTCTTTTTTATTTTTTCTATCTTAGCACACCAAAATGACTTTTTATAATAATACAGACCAAACCCCTGTTTTACAAATGCTTCTGCTATAAAATTTTCAAATAATGCACCTTTATAAATTGCAAGATTTTTATTTGCCCGAAGATCCTCTTCATAATCAATATTTATCTGTCTTTGTAAACTTTCATTTCTGTATCAGAAAAAGGTCTGCATTCCGTCATATTTTCCATCCAGCTTAAACGCTTTCAACGCTGTCGCCATATCGGGATACTCCTTTTATAATTGCTTTCGGCAAAATAGAGGATCGATTCTGTTTTTCCAATCTGCCTTGCCCCTTTGATAATCAACGGTAAATGATCCGGATCACTTTTCCATTCAATTAAATACTGATCTATTTTTTTAATACATACAAATCCTCATTTTAAAGTTTTTTCTTCATACGATATTCCCACGTTTCGCTGCTCATTATAACACATTTTATGAGCCATAAATATTATTTATTTCACATTTTATGAGCTTTATTTTTATATTTTCTCACATTTTATGAGGATTTTTTCTTTAATTTTTCACATTTCATGTTTCACTTTATCATTCCAACAATTTCTGCCACACGCTTTCCCCATGTTTCACTTTCCTGTTGAAGTTCCGTAGCACTGCGAACCTTTTCGATAAACTCTGCTTCATTCAAAACAAACAACCAGCTTATCTGTGGTTTTATTCTACCACGAATAAGCTGGTTTGTGTAAAAATAATTATTGTCTCACTAATAGGAGAAATCTGACAGAAAATCGGAACTGTTTTATAAGTATCACAAAATTTTAATTCCATAAATTTATGGGAATTATGAGAGAGATATGGATGCCTTTGTTACAAAAATATCAAATTTCCTGTCTGTTGTCATTTTGGCAAATTGGAATTTATCTATTCGCATAATCAATCAAAATCTTTTTGCAACTACTGCAACGATAAGCTTCACAATGAGGGATTCCTCCTGAACCTTTACTCAATTCCAGATCGTCCGATTTTTTAATACGAAAAACTTTTGTCAGATTATCAACTGCAAAAGTAATGTCTCGTGAACTCATTAGGTATCCTCTAATCATTTCATCACCACAATATGGACATTTCATGCAGATTCACCTCCTATAAATTTTGATTTGTTTAAATCAAGAATTTCCGTCACTTTCAGCCGCTTACTTTTCCTGACGAACGCTTAGCGTTCGTCTACCACCTGAAAGATGTAGAACTTGAGGTAATAGCTCTCGTCCGCAGCCCACAGGATCGGATGATCCGGACCCTGGGTCTTGAATTCTACCTGGCGGAGACGCTTATGCGCACCATGAGAAGCTTCCCGGATTGTTTTGGCGAAAAGCTCAGGATCCATAAAATGAGAGCAGGAACACGTTACCAGGAATCCGCCGTCCTTCACCAGCTTTAAGCCCCTAAGATTGATCTCACGATATCCTTTTACGGCATTTTTGATGGAATTGCGGGACTTGGTAAAAGCAGGCGGATCCAGGATCACCACATCATATTTCTCGCCCTGTGCTTCCAGCTCCGGCAATAACTCGAAGACATCCGCGCATCGGAAGCTTACCGTATTTTCCAGTCCGTTCAGCTTCGCATTTTCCATTGCCTGATCCACAGCCAGCTGGGAAGCATCCACACCCAGAACACTCTTCGCTCCGGCAATTCCCGCGTTCAATGCAAAGGAGCCGGTGTGTGTGAAGCAGTCCAGCACCTTTTTATCCTTACAGAAACGATGAATGGCGGCACGGTTATTCTTCTGATCCAGAAAAAATCCGGTCTTCTGTCCGTCCTCTACATCCACCATGTAATGCACACCGTTCTCCACGATCTCTACTTTCGTGTCAAACGGTTCGCCGATGAAGCCCTTGTAACGCTCCATACCCTCCTGTAAGCGTACCTTGGCATCGCTCCGCTCGTAGACACCGCGGATGGCAATGCCATCCTCTGCCAGTACTTTCTTCAAAGAATCAATGATCACAAGCTTCCACTTGTCGATTCCCAGTGCCAGAGATTCTACTACGAGCACATCCGAGAATTTATCGATGACAATACCCGGCAGGAAATCCGCCTCTCCGAAGATCAGACGGCAGCTGGAGGTATCAATGGTCTCCTTGCGGTAATTCCATGCATCCCACACCCTCTGCTCAAAAAATGCCTCATCGATCACCGTATCCTTCCTGCGCGCCAGCAGACGGAGCGTGATCTTGGAATTGGTATTGATATAACCGTATCCCATAAAATAACCGTCAAAATCATGAATGTTTACAATGTCACCATTCTCAAACATCCCCAGGATGGATGCGATCTCATTATCGAATACCCACATTCCCCCGGCTTTCAGCGTTCTTCCTTCTCCTTTTTTCAGCGTTACCGTTGTATTGTACATAGAATTTCCTCTCTTAATTTCGTGGTTTTATCGTTTTTGCAACTTTTTCTTCTATCATATTCGTTTTTTGCTTGACAATCAATGGGTTTTTATTTATTATTTTAATGTTGACGCGATTCGCGTTAACAAAATCGTCGCGTGGCTCAGTTTGGTAGAGCGCTGCGTTCGGGACGCAGAGGTCGCAAGTTCGAATCTTGTCGCGACGACTAAAAATACTCCCTCACACATGTGTGAGGGAGTATTTTTGTTCTTGCAACTATTCAAACTTACGACCTCTAACTGGTTCGGACCGACCGAAGCGGAGCGGAGACCCACGAGGTCCGGGGGACCTCGGCCTGGACCGACCGGAGCGGAGCGGAGACCGCAAGTTCAACTTTCGCTGATTCAATCGCTGGCTGAGCGCCACACATTCTCCCCAATTCCCATTACTACAAACACCGTCGAAATATTCATCACCTGTTGAAAACTAAACATATTATTCACTGTATACGCCAGCACACATATCCCGCAGGCTCCCACCAGCATCTTGCTCTCCCCGGCACGAAGAAAATCTCTGATCGCCGTGATCATCATCCCTGCATAACTGATCAGTCCCAATACTCCTATATCTACCAGAACCGTCAGCCATTCATTGTGTGCATTCGTAAGCCGGTTCCCGCCAAAACGGTCATTCACCATCGTCTGCAGTCCCACACTTCCCTCGTTGGATAAAAATGCATACAGGCAATCCGGTCCCACGCCGAATATTTTATGCAGAAAATCCGCCTCCCAGAAGCATCTGGCACCTGCTGCCCAGGTACCGCCCCGGGCACTCCCCCAACTGACATTAAACGTCAGCCATTTTGTCACATTCGGGTCTGTGATGTTGGGAGTCAACGCACCACCGGCTAAGGTATTGATCAGCGTCAGTAACAAAACAAGCAATATCATAACCGGTACCGCAATAGCGATCCCACAATAGATTCTATGTAACATTTTCTCCGGATAACTTCGTCTTACCCGGGTTCTGTGTATCCAATACAAAATAATTCCCGACAGAATCGTCATAAATATGCCTGCAATCGAAAACGTCAGCAGATCTGTAATTCCTTCCAGGATCAGTTCCCGGGAAAATATATTCAACCGGCGGAGAACACAGGTAATCAGACACGCTGCGGAAAACATCGTCATCTCCTGCCAGAACGCTTCCATCCGGACACTGTCCTTCACAGACATCCCGAATAATACGAACATGACCACCGCGAAGGTTACAATGCCGCTGCTACTTCCCTGAGTCGCCAACGAGGCAAATCCGATCGTCACATATGCCATCAGCAACAGCTTTTTCCAGGTCATTTTCTCCTCCATCCGCCACAGCAGATAGACTCCCCCGAATAATATCGTCACCAGATACCCGCAATACCAGTTGATATTTCCGATCGTCGAGATAAAGGAAGGGGTCACGTACTCCGGATCCACCGGTAGCAGACCAAACTTATTCACATATCCCAGAGAAAAAACAACCGCAGACACCGGCAGTACCAGCGCCGGGATCCAGCTCTTCCACTGCCACATACGGGAGATCATAAAATACACGATTACCGCTCCCAGCTGCGTCCACATTCCCATCCGCCAGGACGCTGTCCCCCACAATGCTTCTTCCCGGTAATTCGTAAACAGATAGGATACTAAAACCGCAATTCCATAAAATACGGCAAATCTGTCCGTCACACTCAGATTCTTCCATAATCCCGCCGGCCATTCCGTGAACTTCGGCAACTCCTTTTTCTGAACTGCTGTAACCAGCCGGAAAAGCAGCCACAGTAAAAATACCGGCAGCAAAGCTTTCGCACCATAGGTCATAGTCTTGAGAAAAAAGGTCTCCTTCTCTGTTCCTATCCTGGCATATCCTTTATTGTAAAGAGGGAGTACCATCAGAATCACGATCATATACACGCTGATCACGATATCACATAAAAATCCGCTAAAGCTGCAAAGTGTCTCTGCTACGGATTCTGCTTTCTTGTGTTTTGTATTTTTTGCCATAGGCTTCATCTCTCCGAACCTTCTCCGACCACCGGAAATTTATTCCCTTTCATGATAGCTTTCCGGACTTCTTTCGTCAATCTTTTCTCAGAAGCGATCCTCTCCGTTTTTCTGCCTGTCAGACATCTTAGACAGGCTATGATACGTCTCGTAGATCAGCACAAATCCCAACGGTCCCTTGATGATCCCCCAGACGCCGAACAGCTGGATCCCGGCATATAGCGACACTAATACAGCAATGGGAGACACTCCTATTTTCCTGCCGATGAGACGGGGCTCCAGTATCTCCCGCAGGAAAATACATACCACATATAGCACACCGCAGATAAGCGCTCTACCGAAGCTTCCCTCCAATAGCTGCCAGATTCCCAGCGGCACCAGCACCACCCCCGTCCCGATAAAAGGCAGTGCATCCAGAATTCCCGCCAGGATCCCCCACAGCACTCCATGCTGTATCCCCGCGATCCCTAACGTAACCGCTGCCGTCAGTGCGATCGCCGACATGATGATCCCCTGTGCTTTTACAAAGGTAGCGATATAGCGGACAATCCCACAGATTACCTCCAGCAGCACATGGCAGGACTCCTGATCCAGCAGATGGTTCATGATGCCGTCATAGTCCTTCGCCAACAGTACCGATGCAATGAGAAACGTCACCAGGAATCCTCCCAGCTCCGCAAACCACCGCACATACTGCATGGATTGCGACAGCATCCCCGGCAGAATATTTTCCTCCAGCGAATCCAGTCCCTCCTGCAGTCTGCCGCTGACCGTATTTTCCAGATAGGAAACGTCCACACCAATGATCTCTCCCACGCTGCGGCATAGGTTCCGGACCGCCTCCAGCCACTCCTGCTCCATCGCATCCATACTCCGGATCCACACCGGCAGACTTCCCAACACCCAGGAACTCAGTACCCATAACAGTACAGCCAACAGCAGTGTCGCCAGAATCAGAAGCACTATGGCACTTAAGGGTCTTGGAAAATGCAGTTTGCGGTTCATCCGTTTCATCATCGGTCCGAATATCGTGACGAACAGCATCGCCAGCAGCACCGGTGCCAGCAGGGGGGTCAGATATTGCAGAAAAAAATAGACTGCTCCCGTCACCGCAAGCAGTACTATCATCTTTTTTCCTATAATGTTTTTACCGAATTCTCCCCAGTCCATTCCGCACACTCCCTTTTTGGGATTAGTGTGCTCTGAGAGACTTTTTTTATCCCCTTTTGGAGATTCCGGTTTCATTTTCTGTGAGTTTTTTCAATTCCTCCATCGCAAAACCTGCAAATGCCGGATTCTTCGGCACTACCCGGAATCCCATCTTTTTCCCGGAAACAGGATGGACAAGCTCCAGAGAGTACGCGCATAGTGCCACGCCGCGATATTTCTGCGCAGGCATCGCCTCTTTTCGCGCTGCCGTTCCATACTTCGTATCTCCCAGCAATGGAAATCCCGCATGTGCGAACTGCACCCGGATCTGATGAAACCGTCCGGTCCCGATCGTTACATCTGCAAGCGCAAGCGGAGAAGGATCGTTGATCTCTTCCAAAATGCGATAGTGCAGCGCGGCAATCTTCGCATCTGCAAATTCCTGCTCCCTGCCGGTCACTGCCACCGCCACATTACCTTCCTTGCGAAGGTAATCCACAAGATCCCCCTCCGGGCAGTCAGGATATCCACAGAGTACTGCATAATAATGTTTATTCAGAGCACCTTCTGCTAATTGCTTCGACAATGCCGCGGCTGCCTTTTTGTCTTTGGCAAATACCAGCAACCCTTCCACCGGCTGATCCAGTCTGTGGACTATGCCCAGATACGGCTCTCCTTTTCCCGGTCTCCCCGCGCCGGGAAGCTTTGCAAGATGGGATTTCAACTCGCTGACCACATCCGCCTGTCCGATTCCGGCAGACTGCACCGCCAGTCCGGCCGGCTTCCGGATGACCAGTATGCTGTTATCTTCATATAATATTTCCGTTTTCATAACCTATTCCTCTGTCATCCCCCTAACCATTGTTCCGGATGTTAATCTATACCGTTGCATCTCTATCGCCTAATCACTTTCTCAGTCCTTTAGGATAATGATTCTTCATGACGCCTCCGGCCAGCTTCCCCCAGCCAAGGCTACAGTCATCCACGCAGATCAGATACCAGCCCTTCTCGCCTTCCGCAGAAAAAGTCTGTCCCTTCAGATAAGCCGCGGCTTCCTCCACAGACAGCTTCCACACATGCTTCACATCCTCTGGGCGCAGTGCCAGTGCTAACGCGTGCGCCGGTTCAAAACGGTTCTTTTTCAAGGTGCCCAGATGAAGTCCCGGGCGCAATACCTTCAGTCCTTTCACCCCGGGCATTCTCTCCGGCATGCGGTACAGGTTATCGCCAAATGCCAGAAATCCTTCTCCGGCAGTGCATAGTCCTGCTTTGATCGTCTGCTCCTCCAAAAAGGTCTCTTTTGCGAAGTTAAAATACTCTGCCCAGTCTTTTGTCAGATTCTTCGCCGGAATTCCCTTCTCTGGTCCGGTGGCACTCACCGGCTGATAGCCTTCCGGAAGCTCTCCCTTTTTCTGTAATACTGCGGCATAATGCCCCTCGCCACGTAACTTATGGGGCCACAGCCGTAAAGTCCCCGTAATGCCGGGTGCCGGATTCTCTACACAACCGGGAATACCGTCGCAGCCTTCCGGGATCCCCAGTTCCTTTTTATCGATGGGGACAATCTCGAATTCCTCATGCTTTGCCAGGAAACGGCTGATGCTTCCCTCATTTTCCGCAGGCGCAAAGGTGCAGGTCGAATATACCAGTCTGCCTCCCGGGACTAACATCCGTGCCGCGCACTCCAGGATCCCGTCCTGTCTGTCTGCACATAACTGCACATTTTCCGGGCTCCATTCCTCACAGGCCACTTCATTCTTCCGGAACATTCCCTCTCCGGAGCAGGGTGCATCCACCAGGATCCGGTCAAAATATTCCTCGAAAATATCCGCCAGGTGCTCCGGTGTCTCATTCAATACACAGGCATTGCGGATGCCCATGCGCTCCACATTCTCTGACAGTATTTTCGCCCTCGCCGGATGGATCTCATTCGTGACAAGCAGTCCCTCTCCCTCCATCGCGGATGCGATCTGGGTACTTTTCCCTCCGGGAGCAGCACATAGATCGAGGATCCGCTCCCCGGGCTGTGGTGACAGTAGTGTCACAGGTGCCATGGCACTGGGCTCCTGGATATAATAAAGTCCTGCTTCATGCCAGGGATGCTTTCCCGGCTGGTCCTCTTTGGTATAGTAATATCCGTTCTCCGCCCAGGGAACCGGCTGCAGCTGAAAAGTCTGCTTTACTTTTTCTGTTATGACAGACATGTCATCCCTTTTTAACGGATTCAGACGCAATGCCTGATATTTCTCATGCTCAAAGCTTGCCAGGAACTCTTCATATTCCGATCCCAAAAGTCCCTGCATTCTCTCTGTAAATGACTGCGGAAGCATAGATTTCCTCCATCTCTGTCCTCTATTCCAAACTCTGTTCCCATTAACTGTATCACAGCTCCTATCCGCGGGCAATCATTTCTTGCCAAGCTACACAGACACAATTATAATATTTGTTGTAAGTGCTTGTTTTTTAGTTTTAATAGGTAACCCATTGTTTATATTTTCATTCGTTGATTCTCAAATAGGAAAAGAGGTTATTATGTCTATTTTTAAAAAAACTCTCAGTTGTGTCGTACTGGCAGCCTTAGGCACCTGTGCTCTCGCCGGCTGTGGCAGACAGGATACGTCAAATGAAGCCACAACATCTGCTTCCCCCGAAACATCTGCTGCCATCACGGAAACCGTCAACGAAAGCACCCCTGCATCCGAACAGACACCGGCTCCCGATGCTCCCGGAATACAATCCGCAGGGCCTGCGGATGTGACTTCCACTCCCTTCGGACAGCACGGCGCTCTCCATGTGGAGAACGGGAAGCTGACCGATGCAGACGGGAACATCGTCCAGCTCTACGGTATGTCCACCCACGGTATTGCCTGGTTCCCCCAGTATATCAATTATGATTCCTTCCGTACCCTGCGGGACGACTGGAATACCAACTGTATCCGCCTCGCCATGTATACAGCGGAGTACGGCGGTTATTGCGCCGGCGGTGATAAGGAGCAGCTGAAGCAGCTGGTAAGAGACGGTGTATCCTACGCCACAGAGCTTGGAATGTACGTGATCATAGACTGGCATATTTTAAGTGATTGCGACCCGAATCAGAACAAAGATGAGGCGATCGCCTTTTTCCGGGAAATGTCGGAAGCTTTTGCTGACAACGACAATGTGCTCTATGAGATCTGTAATGAGCCCAACAGCGGTACCTCCTGGGACAGCATCAAGTCCTATGCCGAGGAAGTCATCCCGGTGATCCGGGAACAGAAGCCGGATGCCGTCATCCTCGTAGGAACCCCCACCTGGAGCCAGGAGATCGACAAAGCCGCAGCTTCCCCGCTTACCTTTGATAATGTAATGTATACTCTGCATTTTTACGCTGGCACCCACAAAGACGATCTGCGTAACCGCTTAGAGACCTGCGCACAGAACAATCTTCCGGTCTTCGTCAGCGAATTCGGTATGTGCGACGCTTCCGGCAATGGTGCCAATGACTTCGATTCCACGACCAAGTGGCTGGATCTGCTGAACAAATATCAGATCAGCTTCTGCTGCTGGAATCTGGCGAACAAGGACGAAAGCAGCAGTGTCTTCAAGGCTGCCAGCACGGCTCTCTCTGACTGGACCGATGAGGATTTCAATGAATCCGGACGGTGGATCCGTGACTACTTCCGCAGTATGCCCCGGAATTAGTTCCCGATCCCGCCCTCCGAACTCACTGCTTACAAATTCGTATGATAGCACTACATTAATTCTTCGTCATAGACTGCCCTGCCACCGCCGATAAATTTCGGTCTGGTACGGGCGCATACCACATGGGCGTCTCCGATCTGTCCGGTCCGGAGACGCACCGGTACTGCCACATCTCTCAAATGCATTCCGATCAACGTATCTCCGATATCCATTCCCGCTGCCGCCTGAATATGTTCTACTGCCACCGGATGTTCAAATGCTTTATACGCTGCCGTTGCAAAAGACCCACCTGCCTTGGGCTGGGGGACCACATTGACCATAGGATAACCGTATTTTACGGCTGCCTCTTTTTCCAGGATCAGTGCGCGGTTCAGGTGTTCACAGCACTGGGCTGCCAGATAGACGCCTGCTTCCTGCGTTGCCTGATAGATTCCGCCGAAGACCACCTCTGCCAGCTCCGGGCTGGAATAGGTTCCGATGGATGCGCCTCCCACTTCACTGGTGGAACACCCTACTACAAACAGTTCTCCCGCCTCCGGCTTAGCTTTCTCCAGGATCTCCCTGGCTGCGGAATATGCCTCTTCTGCAATGATTGTCATATCTTCTGTCATGATGCTGCCTCCTTACATAATAAAATAAATAACTCTATAACAATAAACACACTATAACAGACCGTTTATAAATAATAATGGAAGCAAAAAGCCCACATTGGCCACTGTAAACCATCCAAAATACCGTTTCTTTTCCCCGGGGATCTGACTTGCCACCTGCTTATAAGAGATCAGGCTTGCCATAGAAGCGATCAATGTGCCCAGACCGCCCAGATTCGTTCCAACGATCAATGCTTTCACATTTTCTGTAAAACCGGACAGCAACAGTGCTGCCGGTACATTGCTGATCACCTGGCTGGCAGCCACTGCCGTCATGACTTCCCTTCCTTCAATAATTTTTTGTAAAAAGCTGCAAAAAGCAGGCATTCTTCCTATATTTCCTATGAAAATAAAAAATCCCACGAAGGTCAGCAGCAGCGAATAATCCACTTTTCCTATGGTCGCGCGGTCTAGGATTCCAACACCAAGCACCACAATTCCAAGCGTTACCGGATAGGGAATCATATGCGCCACCGTTAACAGACACAACAAAAATAGTATCAGATAAAACACAGGCAGATATCTCCGCCATCCTGCCGTTTCCTGCCCGGCATCTTCTGCCTGCAACGCCCCTGCCACATCTCTGACCGCAATGCCACTGTGTTTCGCCGCAACCGCCGTACAGATAAGCAAAAAGAGCAGTGACACCGCAGAATACGGCAGCATCAGCTTTATAAATGCAATCGGGGACATCTGTATTTTCCCATATAAATACAGATTCTGTGGATTACCAATGGGAGTCAGCATACTTCCTAAATTCGCTGCGATCGTCTGTAATACCACCACCGGAACTGCCAGTTTCCGGACAGCCTCCTCTCCGGACAGACAGAGTACCGTAAACGTAAAAGGCACAAAAGTGATCAATGCCACATCATTCGTGATCAACATGCTGAAAAAGAAGCACAGCAATACCAGAATTTCTGCCAGCGCAATCACATTGTTGGTATGCTGCAATAATATCCTGGCAACCCTGCGAAATATGCCCAGCTTCTGCAATCCCGCCATCACAGTCATCAGGCAGAATAAAATCGCCAGCGTCCGAAAATCAATATATCCGATATATTCTGTGTCCGGCGGGATCATTACCGCCGACAATACTGCCAGCACCATCGCCGCAGTCAGCACCGTCTCTTTTTTTACAAATTCTATGATTTTGTTCTTTATTTTCATCGTTTTGTCCCTCAGGCATCCCCCGCGCCGTATCTCACAAAAAATTTTTACAGGAATATAGTAAAATTAAGAATATTTTCTACGGAGCATGCTATGTCTGTTCTGCCCTCATTGCTCTTCGGTATCTCCGCCAGTCTGGATGCACTTCTGGTAGGCTGCGCACTCGGACTGCAGAAGGTCCCTCTTCCTGCAAAACACAATCTGCTGATCAGCGCAGTCACTCTCATCGGTACTGTGATCTCTATAAGCCTCGGTAACCTTTTACTGCCTCTGATCCCCGGTGAGATCGCAACCCGGACCGGGAGCAGTATCCTGATCCTGTTCGGGCTCTACTATGCCGGAAAATGGCTGGTCTCCAGATGGCGCTGCAGTTCTTCAGATAACAGCAGTCTATGCCGGGAGAAGAAAAAATTTGCCGAACATCGGAATCTGACTCTCCCGCAGACGCTGGCTCTGGGCTGTGCCCTCTCCATGAATAATATCGGTATCGGATTCTCCGCCAGCATTACCGGACTTCCTTTTCTGCCTGCCTCGATATCCACCTTTTTCTGTTCCTTCGGATTCCTGACACTGGGGAGCCGCCTGGGACGTTCCGTCCTCCTGCAGCAGGTCGGAGAATATGCCGATCCCATCTCCGGGCTCTTATTGATCCTGTTAGGCCTGTGGCAATTATATCACTGATGAACTGAATAGTTACCAAAATAATGGGGAATCTATCTGAATAATACAATATACCCACCGGGCAGTCTATGCAATCATTATATCATTATTCAGAAAGGATTCCCTTTTTATGGCACAAAACATTTCGTTATCCACAGAACTTTCCCAAAATATTGATCTTCTCCACAGATTGCTTCCTCTGGGTAAAAGCTTTGACCTGATCACACGCGATCTCCGGTTGGGGGAAACTCCGGCATTCTGGCTGGGGATCAATGGTTTCTGCAATACCGAGATCCTCCAGCAGATCTTCTCCGACCTGCAGGATCCTCACTATACACTGGATTCCGAGATCCGCGATCTCCCCCGTTATGTACAGAGCAGGCTCGGCTATGCACAGGTATCGTTGACCTCCTCTGTGGATGATATCCTGCAAAATCTCTTAAGTGGGCCTTCCATCCTCCTGGTGGATGGCTTCGATCAGGCGGTGATCATTGACGTCCGTACCTATCCCGTCCGCAGTATCTCCGAACCCGATACCGAACGGAGCACCCGGGGTGCCCGGGACGGCTTCGTGGAGACACTTTTATTCAATACAAATCTTATCCGCCGCCGGGTGCGTTCTGCGAAACTGACCTTCTCCATCTGCACCCTGGGAACAGAGAGCCGCACCGATGTAGCTATTGCCTATCTGGCAGACCAGGTTAACGAGGAGTTATTAGAGACTCTGAAGCAAAAGCTCTCCCGGTTACAGATTACTTCGCTGACTATGGGCAGCAAAAGCTTAGAAGAGCTTCTGATTCATAAAAGATGGTGGAATCCCCTGCCCAGCATCCAGCTGACAGAGCGTCCCGATGTGGCATGCAGCTACCTGTGCGAAGGGCACATTCTGCTCATTGTGGACAATTCTCCCGCCGTTTTATTGCTTCCCGGTACGATCTTCCAGTTTACCCAGAGTCCGGAGGACTATTACAACAATCCTCTGACCGGAACCTACTTCCGCATGATACGCTTCCTGTGCATTCCGGTCAGCCTCCTGCTTCTGCCGGTATTTTTACTTCTCTCCGCCTATTATCCCGAGATCACCGCCTCGCTGCAGCTCACACCCGTCAGCGATCTGTCACCCTTCCGCCTTTTTTTCTATGTACTGGCGGTGGAGTTCCTCTTAGACCTCTTCAAATACTCTGCCGCACTTAGTTCCAGCCGTGTCTCCGGTGCACTGTCTATCGTAGGGGGATTGTTGATTGGTGACATTGCTGTCAGCCTTAACTGGGCCTCTACCGAAGTCCTCTTCTATGCCGCCGTCACCATGTTGGCGAATCTGTCCCTCTCCAGTATAGAATTCGCCGATGCCCTGCGGATCTACCGAATTCTCCTGGTGGTCACCACCGGATTATGGGGTCTGCCCGGCTTTATTATCGGCCTGACGCTTGTGTCACTCTCCATGATTACTACCCCGACCTTCGCGGGCTTCAGCTACTTCTGGCCCCTCTTTCCTTTTAACGGCCCGGCTCTCCGAAGCCTCCTGTTCCGCCGCCCCACCTATAAGGCACAGCCCAGTAAAGTCTGGTCCCGCGGTCATGTGCATACAAAATGAAGCTCCTATACGAACCGAAACAAATACGCAGTACCTTTTGCTTTTGAAATTTTCCGTGCAGACAAGCGCGAGACGGCGCACGAGGTCCGGGGGACCTCGGACTGCGCGGACCGGAGCGGAGCGTAGATATCGAACTTTCGAGCCCTGCCAGGGCTCGAAAAAAAGAACGATACCGATTTGGTATCGTTCTTTTTTCAAGCGCGAGACGGGGATCGAACCCGCGACCCCCTCCTTGGCAAGGAGGTGCTCCAC
>OGJY01000166.1_pt1 | contig 90663 bp, 98 predicted proteins | sample 1572231 | NCBI WGS metagenome assembly OGJY01 (sample SAMEA2582121, study PRJEB24529) | metagenome | biome: Human gut stool | place: China | collected 2011
GAGTTCTTAGAACATCTTGCTTCGTACAACGGAGCTGATATGCATAAATATAATATGTTATACACTCGTAAATTAAGTTGGCATGTTTTGACCCCAACATCATATATATTACTCTATATTAAATGTAATATCTACGTTTTAATTTATTATTTTCATATATATTACTGTTTTTTTTACATTTTTATTGACAAAAAAAGTCTCAAAACTTACTATATCTAATAGCACCTCAGGTACAGTGCATTTTCACTGCAGAATGGAGAATTTTATGATTTTAAGCGACAAAAAGAAAGACTTCGATATAACCCAGGTGAAGGGAAAGGCATATTCCGAAATGAAGGATGCCCACTATCATCCATATTATGAATTCTATTACCTTCTATCAGGGACAAGACGTATTTTCATAAATGACACTATATATTACGTAAAAAAGGGGGATTTGATTGTCATACCTAAAGGTGAACTGCACCGCACAACCTATATAGGCGGAGACACCCACGAAAGAATTGTCATGATTTTCAGCGATGCCTTCATCGCCCCGCTCATGAACAAGCTTAGTTCCGACACCTTTCAAAAGTGCTTTGGAAAACGTCAGATAACGATTCCTCCCAACAGGAGAGATTATATTGAGGAACTCTTTGCAAAAATAATACGGGAGCATAACGGAATAGACATATTTTCCGAAAGCATGCTCGCCGTATATGTGTATGAACTTATTTTATTTGTTCTTAGGTGTCAGGAAAATTCGGATGCCGCATATCCTGCCAGCGAAATCGGAGATGATGTCATCTCCGAAGCCGCTAAGTTCATTTCAGGAAATTTTACAAAGGACTTTTCTCTCTCCCAGCTAGCTGTTAAGTACAATATGAGCCCATCATATTTCTCCCGCAAGTTCAAGCTGTGCACCGGCTTCGGCTACAAGGAATACCTCATAACAGTGCGTATTATCGAAGCCTGTCGGCTTCTTCTCAATACCGACATGTCAATCACACAGATTGCGGAGAACTGCGGCTTTGATGACAGCAACTACTTCGGAGACTGCTTTAAAAAGATAAAAGGTATGTCTCCAAGAGAGTACAGAAAGGCAAATGGTGTGGTGTAGGCTATCTTATGATAGTATCACTGTTATTTAACACAAGTGTGCTGTACAGAAAGAGCACATCCTGCCCGTCAAATTCTATAAATCGTCCAAGGTATGCCGGTGAGATATAGCGGATATCCACAAGCGTTATCTTAGAATATGCCTCTATAAAAAGAGGTGCTATGCTGCTCCCGAACGAATCCCTGAAGATTATAAGCTCCTTGTCCGTATCCGCCGATGGATTGTCAATGACAAGGAGCGATCTTGGACCGGAGAGGAACATTTCATAGAGATCATTCCCCTCTGCCTTCTCCATATCGTATACAGCTCCTGTCTTACCTGTCTCGTAATCCGTTACCGTACTGTTTTTTATCGCTTCATTTTCAAGATAATACAATGTCTCCGTGGCAATCGGAAGTGCCGCCTGCCCATAGTACACCCCACGGAACGGCGCAGCCAACTGCTTTAGCTCATACTCAGCCGACAGAGTAACCCCCATCTTATCAGCAATCTCCCTCGCAGCATCCACTATCCTTTCCTGTCTCCAATGAGTGTCAGTGCGGTAGTAATCGTCATAGCTTAACAAGCCGCGGACGTCTATAAGCTGCATAAAATCAAGCTTATCCTTCATCAGACTGTAAAGCTCATCATAGTCCATGGATGGATAGCCATTCTTATCCGCAAGAAAGTAATTCTTGTCCGGTACAATCACACCGTACACGGCACCTGCCTTACCCTCAAGATATTTCCTGTTAACCTCACCAAAGCACAGTGCAGCATAATCAAGCGAAGCTTCATTTAGCGGGTACTCAAGCTTTGACAGGTATCCATCTGCTATATACAACCCATTGTTATCCTTCCTGCCAAAAAGATAATAATTGCCGACCGCCTTAAACGTGCGCATGGTGTCACGCATAGGGAATTGATCCAGTGTGTACTTCTCAAACTCCTCCATAAATCTGCCGGACTGCAAGGTCTGTACAGACAGCTTAGGGAACGTCTTAAGCCCCCTTCTCTCACTGTATGAATACGTATTATCCGGCTCAATAATGCTCCACAGCGCCAATCCGTAAATGCATGCCGCAGTCACAATAATCACTATTATATTTTTATTCAAATATCTTTTTAAACCATTTGATTTATTTTCCATATCTATCTCCATTTCTCAGAGATTTAATATTAAAACCTGAAATATAAAAACGGATTGAAGGAGCCGTCCACCAGATAGCCTGTCACCAGAATAAGCAGTGCTGCAAGCACAACCGGTTCACCTATCGTAAAAATAGCGTTCACCGCCTTATTGTCCTTCATCCTGCCCTCAAGTCCCGCAAAAACATTTCTCACCACAGGCAGTGAGCCTGCAATTGCAATAATAAGTGTTATGGCATAGCTCTTCAGGTAGTAGAGCGACTCGGCAGACACAGCACTAAGACCTCCTGCCCCGAACATCCCTGCAATGACTGCTCCGGCATCGGACATCGTCGCAGCGCTGAATATGACGAAGCTTATCATAACCAGTAACATCGTGTATATATGCCCTGCTGCCCTGCTCTTTTTGAGTAACGGAAGCAGAAAGAGCTTCTCAAGGATGAGGAAAAATGCCATATAAAGCCCCCAGATGACAAAATTCCATGCTGCTCCATGCCATAAGCCGGTGAGTGCCCACACAACCAGAATGTTCAGGAACCATCTCCACTTCTTCACCCGGTTTCCTCCCATCGGAATATACACATAGTCGCGGAACCATGTTCCCAGGGACATGTGCCATCTTCTCCAGAACTCCGTAATGCTCTTTGAAATATACGGATAGTTGAAGTTCTCCGGAAAATCGAAGCCAAATATCTTTCCAAGACCTATCGCCATATCACTGTAGCCCGAAAAATCAAAATATATCTGAAGTGTACACGCAATTGCATACAGCCACACAAAAAGCACCGAAGGCTGTGATGCCCCCGCGTAGGCATCGATAAGCTCACCTAACTGGTTAGCTATAAGTACCTTTTTTGATAAGCCTATTATAAATCTTCTTATTCCACAGGCAGTCTTTTCGGCGCTGTGCTTTCTCACGTGCAGCTCCCCCTCAATATCCGAATAACGCACAATCGGACCTGCTATGAGCTGTGGAAACATGGATATATACATCGCCATATCTATATAGCTCCTCTGAGCCGCAACCGTTTTTCTGTACACATCAATGACATAGCTTATCACCTGAAAAGTATAAAAGCTGATGCCTATAGGCAGAGTGACCTTAAGAACCGGAACGGCAAGCCCTGTCACGGCTCCAAAGGATTCAAGGAAAAATCCTACATACTTGAAATATCCAAGCACACCAAGGCTTATTACAACAGAGGTGGCCAAAAAAACCTTTGACCACCTTCTTTTAGAGTCTATAAGTCTTCCAAATACATAGCCCTGTGTTATCATAACTAACATGAGGAGAGTATATCTTAACTCTCCCCATGCGTAAAATACAAGGCTTGCCAATAAAAGCACTACATTTTTTCCTCTGCCCGGTACCGCAAAATACAGCAGTATCACCGCAGGCAGGAAGCAATATAAAAACGGAATACTTGAAAAAATCATGCCAATCCTCATTTCACAGACGCTTCTTTACAGTGCCGGCTGTCTGCGGCGTCTGTAACACAAACAACACTCATAAAATTACCGATTATTCAATATTTGCCTTATATAACTCAACTGCATCAGGATATACCTCTGCGAGATTGGCTGAGAATGTATCAATTATATCTGTAAGTCCATAAGCTGATACAATATAATCATCTACCTGATATACAACCAAAACATCCGGGAAACCGCACATCCACTGCTTTTCAAGAATTCCATCCTTAAGATGCTCTGCAATCGCAGCTACATTCTCCTTGTCAGTCACATGAAAAGCGCCTGCCGTAAATGTGTTTGCATTCATCATATGACCAAGGGAGGCCGCATCGTCAATGAGTGCAACGTCATCCTCAGCAATTCCAAAAGCATTGTTTATTGCCGCAGTGTCCTCAAGACCATATTTTCCCGCAGCGTCATCTCTCGCATTATCCGGATTGTAATCCCCACCTGCTGCCGGGAACTTGTCATCCTCACCGTAAACTGCCCAGATATCATCAAGAAGCTTAACTGCTCCCTGCGCATCGCTCTCATCCGCCTCCTTAGACGGCTCCTGTGTCGCCTCTGTTGTTGTCTCTGTTGTTGTCTCTGTTGTTGTCTCAATCTGTGATGTTGACTCTGTTGTACCCGGATTTACATTGTTATCCTTCTTTCCACATGCGCTGAGTGCAACAACCGACACTGCCATAACTGATAATAAAGCTAACTTTCTCATAAAATTAAATTCCTCCTAATAAAAAAATTGTTAATTATTCCCCTTCTGTGTCCTGAGCTTCCACTCTCCTGTTTCTTCATCGAAACACATTGAAACCTTTACAGAATAAGTCCCCGCATTCACTGTAAGGTATGCCTCCTCATCAGGCTGCACTGCCCAGACTATATCCGCCTCATCGCTCGCCGACATTACGCTTGTCCCATAAGGTATGAGTTCACCACCGGATGCTTCTATTGTAAAGCTTCCCCTCGCCTTAATATGAAGTGTAAACCCGGACTCCTCCAAAACGGCACTTCTTTCAAGAGAATATGAAACAACCGCAGGTTCATTCTGCACCTGGGCTGTCACACCTCTTTCATCAAGCATGACTCCGTCGTAATATACCTCCGGTATCTGACCCTTTCCTGACAATACCGTAATGCCTCTTCCAAGTACAATTAAAATGCATGCCGCAGCCACAGCGGACATGGCATATATCATTTTTTTTCTCACAGCCTGCTTCTTCCTGCGGAATAATTCCTGTGTCTTAATTACATCGTCCTCACTCTTTTCAAAAAGCTCCCTTGCTCCGTCTAAGAGATCGTCGCTGACACCGGATAAAGCCTGCGAAAGTATCTCTCCTTTCTTCACCATACCCCCTCCTTCTTCAGATAATCCTTGAGGCGGCGCCTGATTCTCGACAGCGTTGACTTAATCGTTCCCTCACTGATTCCCATTCTCTTAGAGATATCGGAAACCGGACAGCTATAGTAATACCTGAGCAAGAAAATATTCCTATTCTCCGGTTTCTGACCTCTTAAGAATTCATCAATCACCTGTTCAAGATGAACCGCGTCAGCATGGCTCTCTACGTCCTTCATGTCCGGTATACACTCATCCAGTTCATGAATTGACACAGCATATTCCCCTGCCGCCCTCTTATCTGCATGTCTGGCATTGTACTTGTTAATTGCCGCATTTCTGGTCAGCTTTCCAAGAAATGCTGCCAGATTTTCCGGATGATGCGGAGGTATTGATTTCCATGCCCCAAGCAGTGCATCGTTAACGCACTCCTCGCTATCCTCAATATTATCAAGTATATTCATCGAAATATGCATGCAATAATGATTATATTTTTCCGAGGCTTCCCTGATTGCGCGTTCATTGCGCTCCAGAAAAAGCTCCACGATAGCCTTGTCCTGCATTTCCTCCTCCGTTTTTATCATCCTGCCTATATACACAGCTTATTTTTTATTAGGTTGCACTTTTCTAAAAAAAATTTTAAAAATTTTTATTCCAAAATTTCTGATTATACATAACCCATAATCAATTATCGTCAGCCTGCTCCGCACATTCTTACCCTGCGAATTTTACTTTTTGCATTTCACATTGCCTGTTTATCATAGTTTTTGTAGAGATACTGAATAATATCCTTCCTTGTCACAATTCCTATAAAAACATTGTCATCATCAACAACCGGCACGAAATTCTGCTTGATTGCAAGATCAATCAGACTTTCCATGTGTGCCTCAGCATTCACCGGACGGTTGTTCACACGCCTGTGAATATCTGAAATCGGTATCTCCTCCGCTTCCTCAAAGGTAGAAATATTCTCATCAGCCATCTTCCAGAGCAGATCACCCTCCGTTATTGTTCCCACATACTTGCCATGCTTGCTGATAATAGGCATCGCTGTATACTTATGGTAACGTATCTTCTCCAGCACCTGCCTTATATTCGCATCCTCATACACATATACCACATCACACTTCGGTGTGAGAAAAAATAAAATATTATTGTTATTCATAGCCCTCTCCATCTCCTATGTATTCTTCCTTATATAGTTGCAATAATGTCCACGCGCTTTTTAAGAAATTGTAGCATATAATTATGAACAGAATAAGTACAAAACGTAAAATCATTATAATCCAGGCTATCCAAATGCCCCACACTGATACATTCCGGAATAAAACGGCATCGGAAGAATAATGTCTTAGAAAAAACAAAAAACGCATAAAGCCTCGAACCATAAAGCTTCATGCGTCTTTTTACAGAGCAGGATACGGGAATCGAACCCGCCTCCTCAGCTTGGGAAGCTGATATACTACCGATGTACTAATCCTGCACACTGTTGCAAAATTTCCTCTGCAACAGCCTTAATTATCATATCACATCTGAACAAAAAAATCCAGCATTTTTTTATTTTTTCAGTCCTTTTAACTGTTCTGCAAGCTCCTTAAGTCCTGTAATGGTGCTTCCGACATCCTTGGTAATAGCACTATTGTCCTCGCTCACCTTAAGAGTCTCCGTGGAATGAGCCGTAACCTCCTCGGTCACACCTGAAATCGTGTGTATTCCTTCTACTATAATCTGGTTGCATCATTTAACTCGCGTACAAGCTCACTGAGTCTTCCTGCCTCATCATACACCATGTCATTCTTCTGTGCAATCTTCACAAAGCTCTTAACAGTCTCGTCTGCTGCGTGATTCTGATTTCCGGATACCTTTATCATATCCTCAATAACATTTACAACATCCGAAAGCTCTGTTGAAATACTGTCAATGAGCTCTGTTATATTACCTGTAGCTCCCTGCGTCTGATCGGCAAGATTGGAAATCTCAGAGGCAACCACCGCAAAACCACGACCTGCGTCCCCTGCCCTTGCCGCCTCAATGCTTGCATTAAGTGCAAGAAGACTTGTCTGTGAAGCAATGCTGTTAATCATATCTATTATTGACTGCATCTTACCTGTATGCTCACGAAGCTGCAGAAGCTCCCTGGATACATTGGCATTGGCATCATTTGACACCTTTACACATCTTAAAAGCTCATCCATATTTTTCTTCGATAAATCAAGCTCCGACTTAGTCTCATTTACATTATCCACAATCATTCCCGAAGCTTCCTCAACACTATTAATCGTATCCTGAATCTGTTCTGTCTTTTCGAGCTGTACCTGAATGGATCGAACTGTCTCGTTCGTTCCTGCTGCCACCTCGCCCATCGAATCCTTGGTCTTATTGGCTGTAGTCTCTAATATATCAACCTTGCCGGATACAGTATTGATGTCATCGGTAATCTTCTCTGCCACCTCAAGAATCTCACCCATAAGAGCCGCATTATGCTCCTTCTCCTCCTCAACCTGCTCAAGCTGGGTATCGCTGCATTTCTTAGATACATAAGTCGCCATGAGAAGATAACCTGTAAAAAGCAGAACCGATGCAACCCTGATCTCAACATTTGCAAGCTGCGACGTATCCAGCTGTCCTGACAGGGCGCTGTAAGCAACCTGAATAATATTTCCAAGCGATACCGTTCCCATAAAACATGCCGCAACCTTAATATCATTGTAAGAGATAAGAATGACAGCGATAAGAAACGCATACACATACGCAACCGGCGATACCGTAGTAAAAATTATAAACAGGTAAAATATTACATACCCGCCCGATATAGCATATTTTAAATATTCCGTACCCTTGTCCTTTAAATACATTGCCAGACATAATACATAAGGCACCAGTGCAAAGATACAGAACACGGCAAAATATCCCATGCTTCTGCTTTTCTTGAGTACCTCAACAAGATAACATACAACAAGAATAATATTCATTATGCTGTATGCTATCATACTGGTCCTATTCGACAGCTTCAATCCGTCAAATTTTTTGTTTTCCATACTGCTCCTCCATACCTTCATAAATACAAAATACATTGTGCTTAATTTTTCATAAGTCAAAAACAGCACATTTAATATGTTACATATTACCATTTTTTGTATCTATATTACAAGCTTATATTGCATTTTTCGACATAATTTTAGAACAAACATCTGCTTTCACAAATATTTGGTTTCTTCATATTATATTTATATAAAATATGCAAAAGGAGTCATATATGGCTTATTATAATGGCAATCACCGCATGGTGCAGCGTCAGCCTATGATGACCTGTCCGAATCAGGCACAGAACAGGCAGAGCAACTCCGGATACGGTCGAAATACAGCTTCAGCACAGCCATGCTGTAATCAAAATGCCGATACGCCACATCAGGATATGCCTAATGCTGCTGAAAAAAAGTGTATGATGCAGCCACGCATAACACCTGCAGATGGTGTTGCACAGTCATGTGTAATGCCTTCACCATACTGCCCTGTCGCAATGGCGTATGTACCATTTCAGGCATTCGAGGAATTATTCGAGGAATCAAAAGCATTTATGATTGGCACTGCCTTTCCTTCGCTTTTTAAACCGTTTACGAGAGGAGGCAGATGTCGATGAACGAAACATGCAATGACAGGAATGCCCTGTTTAGAAAAATTCATGAGTGTGAGTTCATGATGATTGACCTTGGCTTGTACCTTGACACTCATCCGGACTGCGTTCAGGCGCTTAATGCGTTTCAAAAGCATCGCGCTTCATACGAAAAACATGCAGCCGAATACGAGCGTCTCTATGGCCCGCTCACATTCTACAGTGTAAGCTCAGATACTTGCTGGCCGTGGCAGCAGCTTCCATGGCCTTGGGAAATGGAGGCGTATAATTAATGTGGATTTATGAGAAAAAACTGGAATTTCCTGTGCACATCAAGGAACCTAATCCTAAGCTGGCGCAGCTTATTATAAGCCAATATGGCGGTCTGTAATCGAGTTATAGTAGGTAAAAGAATACATGTAAATTGTATTCTTTTTTATTGCACCGGTGCAATTTATGTTATCATTAGTGCAAAAACAAAGGAGATATCTATATGAATGTACCAGAGAAAATAATGAATAGCATTATAATGTCCATGAGCACTCACATTGAGCCTGCTGCCCTGTCAATACTTAAAGATGTACTCATAAAAAATCTATCTCACTATACTATAACAGAATGCGAGACACTTCCTGCAACTGCCGATGATAGCAACGAATACATTCTCAAGCTATTCGCCGCCACAAAAGCAACAAAGCTATCCGCTAAGACCGTATCATACTATGTCGATACTATCAAGCGCCTGCTATCTGTAATTCACAAGCCACTTATAGAAATCACCAGTATTGACATCAGTTATTTTCTAAACAGTCTCCGGAGCAGTAATGATTCTGTATCACTCAATAATCTGCGCCGCAATATATCCGCTTTTTATACTTGGATGAGAAAATCACACTTAATCGTTGAAAACCCTTGTGAAGCTGTTGAACCATATACGGAAATTGAGAAGCCTATTGACCATCTGGAACCAACCGAATATGAGCAACTCAAATCCGGATGCAGCTCCACGCGTGACCGTGCTCTTATTGAATTTCTACGCTCTACCGCTATGCGTGTCGGCGAAGTAGGTGCTGTAAAAATATCTGATATAAATTGGAATACCGGCCTTATTTCAATCTATGGTAAAAAATCTCATGCTTATCGTCCTGTATGCCTTGACACCATCGCCCTAAAATACCTCACCGAATATATCACAGAGCGGAAGCTACATGCCACAAGCACTGTCCCACTCTTCACAATACACCACTCTGATGACGTTTTAAGTGCTGAAGGTATAAGAGAATCCATTAAGAGCATTAAGCAGCGTTCTGGGCTAAAACGGCGTGTATATCCGCACCTGTTTAGAAAAACCACTGCCACTAATATTATTAAGCGCGGAGGCAGCGTGCACGATGCCGGAGAATACCTTGGACACAAGGATTCCTCTACAGCAGGAAAGCATTATTCCTTTATTGGCTCTGAGCATACCATTGATATATTTAGAAGATATGTTCAGAGCGTTTAAATAATAATTTAAACATTTCAAGCCTTGAAATGGGAACAGCCACAACTTCAACCGAAGGTCAAGCAACTATTTATTATTCTAAAACTCATGATAGACCAGCAGATATTATCATCGCCACAGCTCTAAGTGCACACAATGTTGTAAGAATTGTGCAAATTACAGGCTCATATAATAATAGATTCTTGGCAGAATGCTGGAATAATAGCTTCGAGGACTTTGTCAATTGTACCTTTAGTTACCTTGCAATTTGGAACAAGGCATAACATTATCCTAATTGTAATGCGTAGAATGTTGGAGTATATATTGACATATTGCCATCAGTAACGCACCAGAAATATATTGGTAATTCTTTACTTGTCTCAATACATTGGGCAAGATTTACATTTGTTTTTACAGCACCTTTCAATATTTGACCTTCATAACTTTGAGCAAGTGCAAATGAATAGCCTGCTTCACCGCTTATTACAACATAACTGGTAAATCGGTCATCGCCAACTTCGACATATGCGTTGCCGAACAGCAACCATTTACCTGCGGTTAAATTGATGGTCTGTAAGATTGCCGAATTGTTTGTTACATTGATGGTTTCAACTTTGTTATATACACTTTTTTGAACATTGGATATTTTGTTTAAATTATTATTTACATGCAAAAAGAGGATAGCCACCAGCTACCCTCTCTCATTCACGTTACTTGTTGCACCAGTACAACTTAGCCTGCAAGTTTTCTAAGCGTATCGATTCCTATTTCTTCGCCGGCTTCGGTTGTTATGTAACAGTCATATTTTTTTGCAAGCTTATTATACATGTTAAGTGCGTATGTATGATTTTCATACGCTCCGACCTGCACTCTATAGTGACCAGCCCAGAACTTAATAAGCACATTATACCCTTCGGCTTTAAGCTGATCATATCGTCTGACCGCATACTCCGGATGTTCAAAACTTCCGACCTGCACACGCTCAATTATCTTCTCCTCAGCACCCGGGAGGTCTGCGTCAAGGTATAATTCAGGGTCATAATAGTTAAACTTTACGTCTATGTCTTTTAAAATATCTACATTCTCCATATTGTAGCCGGTTTTTAATTTTATAACCGAAAAATCGAGGTGCGCGCCGAAGCTGCTTCCTGTGTTTCCCATTCTACCGATAATATCACCTGCTTCAACCTGCTGCCCTTCGCTCACACATATACTTCCCGGCTCCATGTGACAATAGATTGTGCATACACCATTCTTATGCTCAATAATTACCTGGTTACCATAGCCATATCCCTGCCTGTCCACTTCGTGGCCTTTTATGTAATTTATCACTCTCTTAACCGTTCCGGCGGAATGAGCTGTGATTTCGCATGTTGTATATGCTGCTGTGACAATGTCGCAGCCGTAGATATGCTGCCTGCCTCTAACCCTCTGCTGATGGCTTGGAAAACCACATGTAATACGATAGTTGTTACTTGATAATACTCTGCATCCCATAATTATTTATTCTCCTGTTCTTTATTATTTGATGAATCGGTAAGTCCCTCACCAATTATATACGCTATAACCGAAGCTCCGGCCATAATAAGCGCCGTCACCTGTGTAGCCGTGTTGTCTGTGCCGCCTGTCGCAAGAATCATCATTGATACGAAACTTGCAACTGCTGTCCATAACTTCCTACTCGTTAACTTTCTTACCCAATTAATTTTATTCATAGAATTAACCTCCCTAAAATACAGCTTTTATAGCCTGTTCATTTAAAAAATCTTTCTGCTCATGTTTTACTTTCTGAGCATACTCTAATGCAGCATGCATGTCTCCGTTACACTTCGCATCCGGAATACGCTGTACCGCCCTTGCTGTTGCTTCGCCGAGGGCTATTGCTGCACCTACGCTCTTAAGAATATACAGTTCATTCTTCTCGCGTACTTCCTCTCGTTTATCCTGCTCCTCTTTTTCTTTTCTTCTCTCTTCCTTAAGTTTGTCCTCACGTTTCTGAATTTTGTGTTCAAGAATCCAGAAACAAAAACTACATACCGCCGACGGAACGCCTGCCGCCGCAACAAAAGCTATTATAATATTCATGGGTTACACCTCCTCTCATATTTAAATACAAAATGCTTGACTACTTTTTTGTCTTAGCTTCACCTTCTTTCTGATGTAAATAATAATTTACCTAGAAAACTATTATGGTCGGGGAATGCAAAGGCTAAAAGCTCAATTTACTTCGACACAACTCGATACACCCAATACGAAATAATAGTCAATACAGGATTTTCACTCAGGGGAATGGCTATCACTATTACAGACATTCCTCATGGTGGTGATAGAATACTTAATTGTATCGGTTCAGCGGCACTTTGGACAGGCAGTAATTACATTACATCACAGACATTAGCTGCTTGTGATGTGTATGACGACCATATATACGTACACTCAATAATTGATTATGCCTCTGATGATAACCAGTATAAAGATGATAGAGCTATTATTGCTGTTTATGGGCTGACATAATATCAATTTCTTTTCACCCATGCGTACGGTTCGGTTGTACTAATGGAATAGATGCCGCCCGGCTTCGATATCGCTATCACCACAAGATTGTACCCGAAGACCATGCAGCTATTGCCTTGAGATGGAGTATTATTACTATTCCATTCGATGTAACCCATGAACGGTTGTTTTTTGCTTAAATTTAATATACCCGAGTTATCATAATTAGACAGATTAAAGAAATCCAACTTTGAGGTTAAATTATTATTTACCTCATTTACAGCCTCCGCCGTTGCCTTAACACCACCCTCAATATTATTAAGCTTATCGGGGGTAAGTTCTTCACCATACCCCCATGTATGCTGATTATATTCTACTGCCATAGTTTATGCCTCACTTTCTTTCTGCTCTGTTGCCTTATCAACAGCATTTTTCTTGAGCTGTTCAGCCTTTTTCAGTTCAGACGCCTCGCGGACAACCATCTCGTCTGCGTCCTTCTCTGTCTGCGCGGTTAAATCCCTTAGAACCAGAAGCTTAACCTCCGGTTCTATCGGTGACTTCTTAATGTATGAACTTAATGAATTTCGAAACATCCTGATATCGTAATTTCCCATTGCTCCTCCTTATAATTTAAAATCCCATAATTTCAGACCATGATTTAAAATGTTCTGTTCCAGCATTATCTGCCCACCATACCCCTGCTGGGTTCATTTTTACTCTTCCTCCAAGGCGCAGAAAACCCCATTTATCAACCTGAAAATCCGGCTCAGCCAATGTACCGTTGCCTATTATCCACATCCCTTCTGAATTTAACACTGAATTCCACCCACCGGAATCATTGGCAAACGCAATCGCACTACCTGTTATATTGCATCCCTCAATAGTCACAGCCTTGATTGTTCCGGTAAGAATGTTGTCGGCATTGATGATGGTCTGTCCGCTTTCTTTCAGAGATGAAATCGTAACCAAACCAGTCAAGTCAATGTGCTCCGTAACAAGCTCATACAGCCTGTCGGTTAAAACCATATTGGATTCACTGTCCCCGCTTTTGACCAGCCATGAGAATTTGTTTTCAAGCTGTTCAGCCCTCGTCTGAAGCTGTGTATATGTGGTCTTGCAGTTATACACTGCTTTCCAGTCAATTTCTCCATCATGACCGTTTATGTAATGGCAATAGTATATACAACCATTCGACACGTCCAAATAATATTGATTTAAAAACTTATCAACAGCTTTGTAGCCGTTTTCCCAAGGATCACCATACTCGTAATAACTAATCACCCCCTCATAGCTGCCGCAATCCCACTTGCTGCTTGACGCTGCGACTGTACTCTTAATTCCTTCGGCACTCTCGCTTATCGCAGTATACATCTGCTGCTTTGTGTAATAATCGTCTGTCAATGTTTTGGTTATATCTTTTTTCACACCGCCTGCACTCTCGCTTATCGCTGTGTTCATCTGTGTAGTGGTTGAGTAATTGCCAAGATTATCCAGCGTAGCATAGGTTTTTGAGAACTGCTCTGTGAGACTGTCCTGCACCAGCTTAATGCTAGCCTGCGATTCAACTTTTGTTATGTAGTCAGAACCCACTCTCGTTTCAAGCTTCGATAAGGCAACCGATGCTTCATCCGCCGTTGCCTTGTATTCGGCAAGCTTTTTATTCACCCACGAAAACTCGGTGTCACCCACATCGGTAAATCCCCATGCAGCTCCGTTTTTTACAAAACGGTAGGTCTTGCCGCCAGCCACATCATATACAAGAGCCCTGTTATGCTTACGATAGCTCTCATCAGAATATGTAAACCTTAAGCCCTCAGTCAGTTTATCGCCTACCTTAGGTCCCGCAGTCCAGTTGTATGCCGGGTAATTGCTGAGCGCAGGCTGACCTCTTATGGTATACACCTCATTTGCCCCATCAAGAGCCTCATTGATTTCGCTTATCTGTGCCATAAGTCCTGCTGCCGTCTTTTCAATGCTGTTCCTGAAGCTGCTGACATCGTCCTTCGTTGTGTACACCTTGGATATGTCCTCTTTAATTCCGTTCGCTGTCTTGGACACAAGAGTCTCCGCTGCTACCTGCGTGATATACTCATTTGAGATTTTGACCGAAAGCTCCTCCATGCTTTCGGTAATGCCCCGAGCTGTTACGTTCAGGTCTGTTATCTGCTTCTGCAGCACAGAATACTCCGTGTTTCCCAACGGCTCCCATATCCACACATCATCCTTTTTTATAAAACGGTATGTGGTCGCTGTAGCTTCATCGAAGAACAATGTCCTCTGGTGTTTGCGATACACCTCATTAGAATAGGTGAACCTTAAGCCCTCAACCAGCTTATCCCCTGTCCTAGGTCCAGATGTCCAATTGTACGCCGGGTAATTATTCAGTGCCGGCTGACCATGGCCGTTAATCACTTCTATCTGTCCATCTATCTCAGACTGCAGATTCTGGAGTTTCACATCAAAATCCGAAGCTGTGGCTGTGATTTCATTCTTAAGTCCCTGTTCTATGTCGGTGATTGTGTTCCTGGTCTCCTCGATGGTTCGGGAAAGCACATTTGACCTGCCTTTAAGCTGTATAATCTGCTTCTGAATGCTATTGACCTTGCCTGTACGGTGCTCATTACCTGCTGCCGCATAAGTGTCTGAAAGCGACTGCACACCTTTCAGAGTCCGCGTAAATACATAACTGTCAATTGTTGCGTAAGTAGATATCACGCGCACCGGAGCGCCGACAGGGATACATGGATTCCCGATACACTCCACAGTAAAGGGTCTGTATGCTAAGCCCTTAATCTTAGTAAAAATATTATTGGCTATGTAGGTTAATTCAGCAGAGCTTTTCCCATATACCAGAAAATTATCCTCTATGATATATGAATTGCTGCCGTCACCAACGATAACCCCGATATCATCCTCTTCCTGCCTGATCTGCAGCTTATCAATCGGCTGTACTATGTAATCCTCATAGGCAGCCGAAGTGTATAAGCTCTTACTTATGTCATCCGGAGCTGATATCGGCTCAAGGTAGATATATTCAAACTTCACCTCCCGGTCAATATGACCCATACAGCCGTTTATCTCGCAGATGCAGTTTATTACAGCCGCGCCACTCAGCTCACCGGCTTTATCAGTTTTCTCAACCCACATATCATCATTTACAAGAGTAATGTTCTCCTGCTCTATACCGAAATGATTGAAAAAGCTGTCGCGGAAATCCCTCAAATATACCCGGCTGTCATCCTCCGGAAGAATAGTGTTATACCAGCCCGCAACATCAGCCTGGAGAATGTCATATAGAGCGTCATAGGCTATAACCTTTCGACTGGTTCTGTCCGCCGTTGGCTTATCAGAGTTGACTTTATACCGCCCAAGCCTGTACGGACTTGCAAATGCATCTTCGCTTTTCAGCCCAATATCAACATTCAGCCACTTGCCCTGCAGTGAAAAACCACCGGATACTGTGAATCTGAGCTGTGCCGCCGAACATGCTCCGAAAGTAAGCTCGTCCTTATCACACACGCTCTCGGTCAACTCCATCGTCTCACCCTCGAAATCGCCGTTGCCAATGTCGATAAGTCCGTCATCAGACTTGATTGTCACCTGCTTTTCTACGCTATCCTTATAAAAAATCTCTTTATAATCCACAGTATCCACCTCCTATCCGCATTTAATATTCCGTAAGCTCTATGGTGTGTGCATTGTATTCAATATCGTTGTTATTCTCATCAATCCTGTGTATGGTGTAGGTTGTATCACTTATGTAAAAAATACCCGACTTGTACTCCAAGTCCTCATCATTCCAGTAGGTCACATTGACACGGCGCTGGTTTCTTTCAGTCTGAGGCAGAGCAGCAAGCCCTATCACAGTTTTAAGAGCTGTCCTCTCCTGCAAATTCATTTCCCTGATATTGAGCTTTAGCGATGTCTTGAAATTCGATGACGTATCTCTGTGCAGGAGCACATTCGCATCTCTCCACGCTTTTATCTCAATTCTCTGATTCGGTGTGCTCTCCCATCCATCAGCCAGAAGGTATGAGTTAGGGAGCTGCACATTGCCGAACTTGATCAACCAACCCTCAAATGCCATCCTTCTACCTCCTAATCTGCCAATGCACTGTAGCCTGTCCGTTTCTTCTGCAGCTTATCCTGATTAACCACCTCTTTGAAAAGCGTTTGACCGTCAAGCTTAGCCTCGAAGATGTATGTGTTGTTCTCATTTCCGCCAAATGTACTGCCTGCCTTAACGCTGTTTGAAAGACCGTTGTTGTTCTTCCAGTCCGATGGTGCTCCGTATTTATAGCTAGGATTAGAATTACCATAAAATACCGACTCACCGGTATTACCTGATACCTGATGTCCTCCGTATGTTCTTCCTGTTTCGGAATCATATCCTCTGGAAGTGTTACCAACTCTAAGTGAACTCCAGCTTCCATCCTCCTGAAGCTTCGGAAGGCTTACTTTGCCTGCAAGGTCAAGTGTCGGTGCATGTACCTTGGACGCAATGCTGTTCCACGCGCCAATGATTGCATTTATTCCGTCAATCACAATATTTATACCGGCTTGAACAAGAATGATTATGCCGTTAATAACGCCTCTGACAATACTTTTAATGCCATTCATGGCTTTTTCAAAATCTAAATTAAATGTACCCTCAAGGAACTCGCAGATACCGTTAAATATCGGGAGAAATGAATCATTTACAAGGTCATCAATTGCCTCAAAAGTATCTCCGACCATCGGAAGAATGCCTTCATTAAATGCCTCTCTGAATGCAGGCAACAACCATTCATCCAGAAAGTTCCCTATAGCCTCCAATGCCGGCTTGAGGTGATTCTCCCAGCTATCCTCCACATTATCTACAAACTCACCGAAAGCATCCGACATTTCTCCTGTATGCCCGGCAAAATAATCTATCGTATCCTGAAGCAGTTGAACAATAAATCCGAATATCGGAGCACCTATAGATTCCCATATCCCAGACATCACCTCAAACAGTATCGTAAACAATCTTTTGATATTATCGAATAACGGTTCCAGATACGGCTGCACTTGATCACATAGATTCTTTATACTGTCCCAAAGGTTCCCTGCACCATCCGCTATATCACCGAAGATATCTGTAATAATACCCTTAGCTTCGCCACCAAACCATGTTATAGCCTTTTTGAATCTCTCAAATACAGGCTTTACATAGGATTCATAGATGTTTTTGAACTGCTTGAAGCTCTCCGGAACTTCTCCGATATTGACTGTCTCAAATGCATCCGCACCTGTCTTCTCTCCGCCGGATGAGTTATCGTTGAGCACATGGAGCTTGTCAAAATCGGCAAGTGACTTATTGGTACTGTCCACAGTGCTTTTATAATCAAGCATCTGTTTTTTTGCCCTTGTATAAGTATTTTTACCACTCATATAGGCAATGAACCGGCTGAATGATTCTATCGCCGCATTGAGACCACTGACCATCCGTGTGAGGTATGGCACAACGGTGTTCACAATCGGCTCAAATGCTGCTGCCAGATTGTTCTTAAGCTCTGCCAGACTGCTCATGAATGCGGACATCACACTGTTGTATTCCTTGGAATACGAAGCAAGATTCTTGAAGCCCTCCTTCATGGCAGCAACCATAGCGTTAAAGCCTTTTGAAATCCAGTTGAATATAAGAAGGCTCAGAGCCAGTCCCTTAAGCCTTGAAGCCAGCATACCGAACATTCCGGAGGATTTCCTGGTATTCTTGTTCAATGCATCCAAGGTTTTCCTGCTGTTCTTTCCAACCTTTTTAAATCCGTCCCTGCACTCTGCTATTGAGCTGTTGACATCCTTTAGCTGTTTGCTCAGGCTGTCATACTCCTTATAGCCCTCGCCAACTCCTGCACGCTTAAGCTCTGCCATGCGTGCTGTGATGGCTTCCTGCCTTTCAAGAAGCTTCACAAGGTTTTTATCACGCACCTGTGCATTGGCACGAAGCCTATTCAGGTGTTCATATTCTGCCGCCTGTTCTGCAAGCTTGCGCGCCTCTTCCTCGCGTTTTTGTGATACTTTCTGCTGTGTTTCTTCCCCTTTACGCGCTCTCTCCGCTTCCAGTTCTTTTCCCTTGTCCGTTAGCTTTTCAAGCCCAGCAAGGTACTCTTTCTCCGCATCCGCCGCGTTTTTCCATGCAATATACAGCTCATCAAAATGCTCATCACCGGGACCATAGCCCTTGTTGCGGAGCATTCGGAGGCGTGTCTCATAGTCCTCCACCTGGTCACTGATACTGTCAAAATCGCCTGTCCGGGTGGTTTTAGTCCGGCTCGCCGCGGCGGTCTCTGCTTCCTTCTGCTTTCTTACATATTCATCAATCTCTTTGTTGTATTTTTCAAGGTCTTCCGCTGCCTTACGGTAGGCTTTCGCGTTCTCATCAACACCTGTCTCTTTTAACGCATCCAGTTTTCTTTTTGCGTTGTCCGCATCATCCTGAATATCCTCCAGGGAACGCTTAATCTCTTTCTCATGTGATGTGTCAACGTCTATCTTGACACGTACATAGCCGTCTGCATCTTCTTTTCCCATGTGCCCTCCTTCCTGAAACAAAAGCCACTAACACCTTGTCATTAGGTGCCAATGGCTCTGAGGCGCTACATGGCTCTTATTTCTTTATATTCGCATATTTTAAGAACTCTGCTATTCTTGCTTTCTCACTTTCAGTGAAATCATCTTCCTTAACCTTGCCTGTCTTTCCAAGCTGGAATATCCTCTGTTTTCTCTTGAACTCTTCCTTCTCCTTCGCTGACAGATAAGCTGGTATCTTCTTCTGCCTAAGCTGCATCACATCCGTGAAGCTGCATTCCGACAGATTATCAAGAAGCCCCCGGAAGATAAACCAATGCATATTGACCTTGTTAAGGTCTATATGATACTGCGCCATGAATGCCGCATATATCCTCCACTGGTCTACTCCGTAATCCATAAGTATCACCTCGGACTGCTTCACTCCGTCATAATTATCATGGTTGTTGGCATTCATAAACCAGCTTATCCCTGACATTGCCTGTTCAGGCAGTGGTATTTTATCTGTAAACAATAAATTGACCGCCACCAGACGCTGCTCCAGTTCGGTAAGCTCCGGGTCTGAAAGGCACATTGAGATTAAAATGCCGGTCCTGAAATCCGGGTCTATTCGATAACCCTCGTATTCCTCCGGCATGTCCTCTAGCAGCACATTAAGCATTATTTTCTCCTAACCGGCTTTCTGTACTTATCCATTATTTTTTTCTGCCGCTCATCCGCATATTTTTCAATGTACGGACATAGCTGTTCAAAGAAATCCGCCAGCAGATACGGTGAAGGGACAATATTGCCGAACACCTTTTTACAGCACTGCTCGTCCATGAAAAGGTTATTGATTCCGTCCATTACTTCTCTGGTCTTTTCGATAATGAACCTGAGCTCCTCTTTTGGTGCCAGGGTGCCCTCTTTCTCCTTTATCTCCTTGTCTATACGGTCAAAGGTATCAAGGACATTGTTATAATTATCAATGAAGTTCATGTCATCAACCGGAATGCATATTGTGTCACCTGCTTCGTTGACATTTATCTCTATTCCCCTGCTGATTCTGATAATGTTTGGCATAATACCTCCTATTCACCGGAACCCGGTGTGAACTTTCTTGTTGACACATTAAAGCTTCCCTGAATGCCATCCCCGACACCGCTGAGTGTCATAGCATTGACAAGCTCAGAGCCGCCCTCACCGCCGATAGAATCAAACTGATATGCACAAGCCCTCTTGACTGCCGGCCATACTCCATCAGAGACAGGCTCCTCAAGGGCATTGACCCTTATATAGCTACTTCTGGCGGAAGCCCCTGTAGGAAGCTCACGTACCTTCTTGTCTATCCACTTCTGAAGCTCCTCGTCCTTAATGTACTCCTTCTCAACGGACATGGATGGTGCGTACGATTTCACATTAGCTGTTCCGCTGGACTGATGAATATAGTGTTTTGTCTCATTCTCAGGGTTAAACTCCTCCGTGAGTGAACTGATACCGTCACCAAGCAGTACATAATTCTCTGTACCGTCTCCGATATCAAAGAAATGCATCAACTTTTCTCTCATTTCTGCCATTTTTATTTCTCCTTCCCATACTTAATTTTTATAGTGAATGCATAGACGGCGGAGTCCTCGTCTGCCGCCTGCATGTGGAATGGTGTGCTTACTGATATATCACTGCACTTAAGATGTTCCGGAAGCTCCGGATACAGCTCCTGTACATTCTGCTCATATATCCACTCAGAAAGTCCCTCCATGAATTTATGATTATTGACCCTCTCCGCGTCCGTCTTGCTGTCTAAGCGTGCCAGAAAATCATAGTAATCTGTATATATCTTTCTACCGGACACGAATGTCTTGACATTCTGCGTCGGTGCTTTCGCTATCCCATACGCAACGGACTGTCCCGGCAGGGCATCCGTGCTTATCTTATTTATCCTGGCTTCCTTGAGCCATTTCACAATCGCTTCTACCACTGTCATATACTGCGTTTTCGCACCTCCTTGCGGGCTACTTCGATAAGCTTTTCCCGCCCGCCATTCTGCATTGCCTTGTCAAACCAGTGGGATTCGCCTTGTCCATTGTATTCCAAAGGCTTATCTGTAAGTTCTTTTTGCACACCCGGTCTGCTCCAAAAGCCATAATCAGGATTGAACATAGCACCTTTCTTGTACTGAGGGTCAACCATGAGCATTCCATAATACTGATATCGTGCATACGGTTGATTCCAAACTATGCATTCGCCATTATTTTCAACATGTCCACTTTGCTTAAGCATGCCACTTCTGAATGGCACAATTGAATCACATAACCCTAATGCTTCCTCTGCAATTACCCTCTGAACCTCTCCGCGCTGATCCAATCCCAATTTCTTCATCATTGCCCCTGCTTCCGGCAATTTAACAGTCACATCAATCATCGCGCCACCACCTTGATATTCTTAAGCCTTGGTCTGCCGGTGTTATCCGCCACAGATGACACCGTTGCGGCTATGTGTTCCCTTACCAGCTGTGACAGGGTATATTCCGGTGTCAATTCAGCCTCACATCCGCCCAAAACAACCACATCCATATTAGTGGTAGGGTTGATAGTGAAAAAGCCGTCCTTGACCGCCTGTGTGCTGTACAGGCGGTAATCTATGTACTGCTCCGGCATAGCCGCTGTCTCAACCGGGATGGTGATGTTCACCACCTTGGAGATATTGAGCTTTCCATCGGTGGACACCGTTTTTACTGTCTCCGCCGACCACTGGCAGCCTGCTATGACTGTCCTTTTCCAGCTCTCCGTATCAGCGTCATAAGAATAAAAAGTCACCGTATCATTGAACATCACAATGCCCCCATCAAGCCAGTGCCATAGAGCTGGGCTTTTGCCAGTGTATCCAGCTCCAGGTCGGCATCCGTTTTCTTAGTGACAGCGTAGCTCTCCGAATAGCCGTCATTGGATACCGAAGTTACTCCGGCTCCTGCTCCAACCTTCCCCTGCTCATACATCTCATTTATCACGCAGCATACCGCGTCCTTTAGCCTGTCATTGCGGTAGTCATCCTCATTTTCAAGGACAGCTTTAAGGACATACGGTCTGCACAGACGTTTTACACGGCTGCATGCCTGATATGCCATAGCCGCTAACTGTTCCTCCGTCAATTTGCTGCCAGCAAAACGGGAGTGATAGTCCTCCCAGTCCACTGTTATAGTTAAGCTGTTAATACTCTCACCCCCATTATTTTCTACTCTGTCGGCTTTATCTTAATTCCCTTAAGAACGCCCGCCATCTTGCTGTTCTTAAGTACTGTTGCTGCCACCATCTCGACATCACCCTCTTTTACTGCTCCTGCCTGGCTGAAATCAGGAAGGTGCTGGGCGATAATCTTATCACCCTTCGGTGATACACCATGGAATGCGTTGAGACCTATCTTGATACCGTATATAGCGGTTGAGCCATCTGTCTCGATTGCGACAACAGGCTCTGTTGTTGAGCCGTTGTAATAATATCCTGCATCAAGAAGCTTAATTCCGTTGTAGGTCTCAACTGCGCGGCCAAAGTCATCCTTGCTGCGGTCATAATAGCCTGCTCTTCTCGCCGCAGAGCGGATCTTGGTGAGCATTTCCGTGTTCATCATAAGAATATCAGGCTTCTCCGCAAGCTTGCTGATGAACGTATCTACCGCATCAAGAAACGCATTGTAATTGGTATCAAGGAGCGCTGATGTTGAAATATCAACATCCTTAGCCGTGTACTCTGTATCGGAACCACTGAGAATCTTCTTTAAGCCGTCGAATGTGTTTGTCACATAGCCGGCTCCTGAGCCTGCTCCGGTGCCATTGATAACCAGCATGTGGAAATAGTTGGCTGCTGCCTTGATCTTCTCCCTCATCTGGAACTCAACCTCATTAACCGCACCGGATGTCTGTGCGATAACACGGTCAATCTGATAGGAACCACCGAAGATTTTAAGGTCTGCGGTTTTCTTCTCCCTCTTTGCTTCGTTCGGTGTGTACTCCGTATTAAGCTCTCTGACTGCTACCGTTGACGGTGTCTTAAGACACGTATAGCCGTATGTCAATGTGCTTCCGCCTGTTCCCGGTGACACCGCGTCATCGAAAATAAGCATATCCAGCAATAATGACGCCCTTCTGAACTCATCTACAACCTGCTGGTCTACCTTGTCTGCCATACCGACCTTTGCTTCTGCTAAACTTATTGGCATTTTCCCTTACCTCCTGTTAATTGTTATAGTGTGCCGCAAGAGCACCTGTTAATGTATCCGCCTGTGATCCAGCTCCGCTATCCGGAACATGTCCACCGACATCCTTCCTAGTTCCTGTCGACTGTGGCTCACCAAACAGCATCTTACTATCATCCGCCTCAGTGAGTGTCTTTAGGGCTGCTGCCACATCGTCCTTCTGGTTCTTGGACTTCTTCAATGTATCCGTATCAAGAAGTGCCATAATCGCCTTGGTGTTCTTTCCCTTGACGGCTGTAATGGCGTCCTTCACCAGGTCATTGAAATCCCTGTCCTCTATCTGTTTCTTATAGTCCGCCTCAATCGTGCTTTTTTCGGTCTCCAGATTCTTAATGCGCTCGTTAAGAGCCGTCACATCAACATCCTTGAAGCCGGCAAGCTTTCCCTCTAAATCCTTGATGGCTGTGTCATTGGCAAGTATTTTCTTATTCGCCGTGTCCAGTTCACCGGACACCTTCTCGTACTCGCTGTTTGTCTTATAGTTCTCACCGACCGCCTTTGTGATGGCTTCGGTCTTATCCTTCGGCACCTCAATACCGTTGGCTTTTAAAATCTCTAAAAAATCCATCTCTGCTCCTTCCCCTGTTCAAAACAAACAAAAAGCGCCGAACAACCAATTCTCCCTGTTAATGTCAGGAAAAATCAATTATTCGGCGCTAAGGCTCTCTTGTTCTGGTTCGTTGTTATTATCGTCTCCGCTTTACACCGCTTACAAAATGCCGGGAAACGATACAGTTGCGTGTCACCCATAACCTTCGTCATGTGTGGGTTTCCACATATCGGGCAGGCAATCCACTCATATTCCATTGTCTGCAATTTTACCACCCTGGACTATTATAGAACATATATTCTATAAATGCAAATATTTTTTTATTTTTGTTGTACCGGTGCAACTTGTCTTTTTATCTCTATAGCTGAGCATTCCATCCACAAAGATTCAGTATATGCCCAAAGAATTTCTTTTTCTTCAGCAGAAGGATTCGTAGCAAAAAAATCCATTATCTCTTGTTTTAATTTTAAACATTCATCCTCTGATTTTTTCCGCTGAATAATCTTTGCTCTCAATCTTTCCGCTGTAGTTGATGAATCCGTTATGATAAACTTATTTTCACTCTCTTGAAGTTGTGATATTAGTCCTTTTATATCAGCCATTATCTCCACCTTTCAGTTTTTCGATAAATTTCATAACCTCATTATAATCTTCAAATGAAGCTTGGTATATTCTTAAATCACTATCAACTTTATCCTCTAGCCATTGATATCTTTCTGGCAGTGGTATATTAAATAATTCTTTGGCAAAGTCGATGTCTGTTCCATACCCAAAAGCTTTGTTAATATTTTCAAGTATTTGAACTTTATCCGGATAACCAGCTATACTTTCTATTCCTTTTTCTTTGCATATCTGTTGCTTTAGATATTCTACGCTTGATTCTTCAATATACTTATTTTCTAAATACACTTTAGGATCATAATAACTTACGGAACAAGAATGTAACATCTCATGCCATAAAACACCATCATCAGCATTAGCAACAACCATGATATTGCAATTCCATTCTTTATTTCCTAATACACCTTCATCCTTATACTTGTCAATTACATTTATCTTTCCACTCCACTTTGAAGGTCTATCACTGTATTGTGAAATATTGTTTTTAATGTCAGCGGCTACAGCCTCTAACTGTTCAATAGTTCTATTATATCGCTGTTTTTTTGAATTTTCTACTGATATTTTCTCTTGTGATGTATTTTCGCTATTTGAACCAGTTTCCTTCTCCATCTTCTCATAGTCTTTATACGCCTGCGTCTTCTTAATGTCCGTCCCGACCTTCTCCACCCTTGTGCGCTCATACTTTGGCGGTATGTCGCACTTGTCACAAAACTCTTTATATGTGTTCATGCTCCTGCTGATTTTCTTCTTAAGCTCCTGCTGCCGCTCCGTATCCATTCCAAGCTCTTTAAGTGCTATCTGCTCCTTACGCATTGCTCGTATGTCACGCTCCATCCGGCGCATTTTCTGTGTCATGGCGTAGTAGTCATAGACCTTGCCATCTATCTCCTTCGGTGGCGGCTCCGGCTTGTATTTTGGCTTCTCAGATACACCCTCGAACCAGGCATAATGGCTATGGCGGCAGTTGTAGCCGTGAAGTCCTCTAGGATCCACCACGGTGGATGTTGTTGCATCATAGCCCGTGGATTCCACAAGGCTTGTTATCTTCTGTCCTATGCGCTTCTCCTCCTCCGGATATTCACGGTCATCAAGCTTATACACCTTGCCCTGCCATGCTTCATGGTTCTCTATTCCCTCTCCCTTGTTACGCGCTCCCCAGTGCTGTGAGACATACACAAGTGTCTCACCTGTCTGGTTAATGTCCTTGTCCATCACTGCGCCGGAGAGCTGGCTGTAGGTTGTCCTGAGTGCAGTGCGTACCGCACTCTCTATATGCTGTGAGCGGTTGGCGCCATAGTTGACTGAGCGAATGCCGCTCTGTGCCAGCTCATGTATAACGCTGGTCAGCTCACGCTCTATGGTGCTCACGCCACTTGCCATCCTCAGCACTGAATTGTTGAGACTATGCGTATATGCCTGGCGCGCATCCATGTATGACATTCCGCTTTTAAAGCCTGCTGTCCTTGTCAGATTCAGCAAATCTCCCTCCATCCGGTCACTGAACACCTCACTGAGCTGATGCAGGAAGTCTCCTTCTTTAAGCTTCTTCCCTGATTCATTCCATATCTTTCTATCCTCCGCCTGTGCTATGTCAGATGCCTTGTACACCATGTCTGCACCTGTCTTAGCCGCTTCACGATTGATTTTCTCCATCATCTTTGCATATTCACGTTTATATTCCGCTGTCTGCTCCGCGATAAGCTTCTTAAGGTTCTTATCAGCTCCAAGGAGTTTCATCGCCTCACGCCGTATTTTAGACGGACTATATCCGAGGCTCTTCATCGCAGCAAGCTCATTCTCAATCGTGCCGGAATAGGTCAAAGTCTTATCGAGTCTTCTCACAACGTCCTGTATAACCCACTGCTCCAGCTCATCGAAGTATGGCATAAGTGCCTCGGACAGCACATCAATCTGCTCATCACTCAGCATTACTCCTCACCTTCCCCATTATCGCCTTCATCCTTCTCCATATTCTCAGCTACAAGTGCCGCTGCCTCCTCATCCGACAGATTGTACTTCTTGGCAAGATACCACTGTGTGAGCTTCGGTATGTTGAACTGCAGAGCATCATTTCTCATATCCTCAAGTTCCGCCTCCTCATCACGGACATAGCTGTCATTGAAATCAATTTTTATATCAGTATCTATGTCATACGCTGTACCCGAAAATGTGTTCGAGTACCACATGATTGCCCTTGCAAGCCCTGTTATGTACTGAACAGCCTGCTGCCTCTGCCTGTTAAGCTCCTGAAGCTGGTCCTGTTTTGTGCCTGTGTATTCTGTGGCAGTTGTAATCCTGCCGTTCTCGAAGGTGTACTTCTTCGTTCCGAAGCCAAATGTCATCGATACAAGTGATAACACCAGCTCGAATGCCTTTGTTATTGCCTCAATCCTTATCTCCGGATTGTATTCGTGGTACACCTCCTTCTGGTCCGGAAGCTTTGCACCCATAAGCACAAAAAGCTTTTTCTGCTCCGGTGTAAGAATCGGCCTGCCATACTGGTCCATCTCACAGAGCATCTCATTTACCATGATTATCTTCTCGCCCTTGTCCACATCCGAATAAAGGATATTAAAACACAGGTCAAGCATTTTTAGGTACGGTATGGAGTTCCAGAGCTTCGGCAGTCCGAAGCCCTCCATGTCCTGTAAATTATTTACCTCTGCATTCTCCATGAGCGCAAACGGCTTGATTTCACCAAGCTTGATATTCTCCGTGGCACTTATCTGGTTGCCGGTTGTGTCGAACTCGTACGTTGACACTGAGTAAACCTCAGCATAAGTGAACACTACAAGCGTTATCACCTTCTTGGTTGCCTTTATGCTTTCTCCGTAGAAAGCACATTCTAATGCCTCCCCATTCTCTATTGTGAGCGGGATGATTCCGCCTGCATTGACATAGTTTATCTTAATGTCACCGCCTCTTAGGGAACCATCGTCATACTCCTCCGCTCCGGCAATTCTGATATATGCGCCCACGGTTCCGTTCGCTGTCATCCTCTCAAGCTGGCGGCGGTACATTGTGGCAAAGTTGTTTTTCTCGAAGATTCGCTTCACCTCCTCAAACTGGCTGTTCTTCTTTCCGGCATTTATCTCAATCACCTCGCACAGGTTTGCTTCATCCGAACACAGTCTCTTTGCGAAGTTCAGCCTGTTGAGCTCATACTTCTCACCCTGTATCGTTTTCCTGTTATGAAAATCTTTTATTGGCTCATTGCAGTACCATGAGTCACAGACATTTATGTATCCGTACGGTATATCATTGCAGTTCGTGAAGCCCAGTTCGTTAAGTTTTCTCTTTACCACCGCGTTAATTGAATTATCCTTCATTAGCTCCTCCTATCAAGTTCAATGTATTCTACAAAGTCCAGCAGGGTATAGCAGAACGCGTCCCACCAGTCATTGCAGTTGTTAATATTAAGATCCTCCGGAATGTCCGGATTCTTCTCGTCCCACCTCAGCGACGCTATAGCCTTGCGCAGCTGTACACATCGCCTGTTTATCTTCAATCTCCCTGAGTTTAATAACAGGTCTATGAGCTTCGGTCTGTCCGCCACCTCATTCTTGCGGCAGCCCTTTATGTTCCGGAACTGCAAGCCCTCCTGTCTTGCGGCTCCTATGAGTGAGTTAATCATTGTCGGTGAAGCAGAATCCGGAAAAATCCAGTCCACCCGGTGATACTTGTTAAGACAATACCTGTAAAACTCTATGAACTTATCACATATCGCCTTGGAATCCACCGCCTCTGTTACCGGCAGCCCTGCCTCCTCAAGCACCTTGAAGCTGTGATAGCCTCCCTGATACCCTGTAAGGCAGAAGGTTGTCTTAGAGCCGTTTCCTCCAAAGTCGATTCCCATTACAACCTTGGAGAATGGCTGCAGCGGTCTTCCCTCCGGGCTGAATATCTCCTCATCACCGAACAGATATGGTGAATCATCATCCGCAAAATACCGGAAAATAATTCCGGATGCCAGCACCCACAGTCCACGGATAAAACGGTCATAGAACACCCCGCTGTAAAGGCTCTCATAACGCTGTATAATGCGCTGCGACAGGCTCGGATTGTCATGCATGGTAAAATGTATCCTTATGAGGTTCTTTTCGCCGATACGGTCAATCCACTGCGTCTTTATATAGTGATCCGGTCCCTCCGGATTGCAGTTGAACCAGTACTTTGAACCCTCGACAGAACAGCGCCCTGTTGCCTGGTCGACGAAGCTCTCCGGCATCAGGGCAACCTCATCAAGGAACAAGCCTGCAAGCGTGATACCCTGTATCAAATCCTGGGAGCCTTCATCCTTCCCGCCGAACAGGTAAAACTCATTCACTGCTGAACCCTTTGTGATAGTCAGGCTGTTCTCGGAGCGGTGCTCCTCCACTCCGTACCCGCGCGAACTGAGCATACCTTTGAGCGGCTTGATGACATTTCTCCTCAGGGATTGTATTGTCTTGCCGCACATGGCAAAGTTCTGTCCGTCAAAAGTCTCCATCGCCCATATTACGAATGACAGTCCCATACATGTGGTCTTGCCGCTTCGAATTGAGCCATCACATATTATGCCGTCCTTGTCATGGTATGGGCTATCAGGCATCCACCATGTGAGCACCATCTTCTGTTTAGCCGAGAATGCACTATACCTGAACGTCGACTGTCTTGTCTGCTTCATCTGCTGCCTCCCGCTCTTTATTACTCATTGTCTCAACCGCTCCGGTGCCATCGAACACCTCTTTTGCCGTCTGCTTAAGAGCCGTGATAAATCCATCATCCTCGTACTCTTCTTTCTCCGGTGGAGCTTCACGCTTATCCCTCCACGTCTCCGGCTTACGGTTCTTGAGCCAGAAAATCTGTGCCGTGACATCCGGAGGAATGTATTCTTCGACCTCCGCGTATTCGATTTTCTCTTTCTCACTTATTTTTTTGCCATTGTTGTCATATTCAACTTCTTTAAGCTTAATAGGCTTCCTGAGCGTTACCGTGTACCCTGTACCTTTCTTGTATAAGGCATTCTCCATTTCATAGTCCGCAAGCTCTTTCCCTTTTTTTAAGGCAGCCGAAATGGCCGGATACTTTTTAATCCACTCCTTGAGCGTTGATAACGCGATTCCCATATTCTTGGCTATCTGAGCCTGTGTCAGGCCATCCCGCGCCCATGCCCCAAGAAGCGTTATATTATCGTCTTCCTGCCACGTCTCATACTTTCCCTTTGCCATCTATGCTGCTGCCTCCTTTCCCACCTGCGAAATGCTGTTCCCGATACGTTTTCCTTGTCTGTAAGCAAAATAAAAAGAGCCGGATACACGAAGCTGTTATCTTGCTTCATATATTCGGCTCTGTGGCGCTGTTTTTATGGTCTCATTATACTACAGAATATGCGTTCTGTCTAATGATTATTGGATGGGAGATACTCAAATTCTATGTAGCCCCACTCATACAATGGTCTATGCTCGAAGTGGCTCATGCGTTTATATCGGTCATATACAGGACGATACTCGGGGATTCTCTTCAATGCTCTCAGTTCATTGGCGCTCACAGTATGCTTTGTGAACTTCTTAACGGCAATTCTTATGATAAGCTTATTGTTGTCATTCCTTGCCGTGAACTGTGTCCTGTCAACCTCTATACTCTTTAGCCCTGCATTCTCTATGATATTCTGCGCCTTGATATAGCATTTCTCCCTCTCCTGTGTATCACTAATCAACTGTAGAATAGCTTCATTCATTGCCAACCTCCTAACCGAACGGTATCCCGTCATCATCAATACCTACAGGTAACTGCATGAAGCCGTCTTCTGTTGTAAACTCCGGACGTGATACCGGAGTGCCTGCTAAGCCGGTCTGTCCTGCTGCCTTGCTATCCGCAAACTCCTGTTCTTCCACAATAACGTCTGTTGTGTATACCTTATTGCCGTCCTTGTTTGTGTAACTCCCGGTCTGTATGCGACCTGTAATCAATACTCTCATACCCTGATGGAAATACTTTTCGGCGAACTCTGCCGCCTTACCGAACGCTACACAGGTTATGAAATCGGCGGTTGATTCGTTGGTATCGGTTTTTCTTGTTCTCCTGTCTACCGCGAGAGTGTATCGCGATATTGTCATCGCGTTCTCGCCTGTGGTTACTCTCATGTCCGGGTCGCGGGTTAGGCGACCCATTAAGATTACTTTGTTCATTCCGGTTTTTTCTCCCTTCCTGCAATCAGTCCATCGTGATATCCCTGCTCATAATATGCATTCTCTTTCTCCTGTTTTACACAGCCAAAGAAAAATGCCGTTCCGACCATGCCAAGCATCGTTCCGATTACAAATGTTACTGCTGCCATATTGTTTACCTCACTTAAATTCTATCTCCGGAACAGCTCTCTCCGGGTAAATAACCAGCTCATAGTGATATTTATCTACATAACTTGGCTCAAGCTGCTCCACCACATAACACGTCCAGTCATTAAGGTATATATAATCCTTATAGTATTTATCTTCCCCTGTTTTTATTGTTACTACAAGCTCGCTGCTGGTATTATTGCCCAGACTCATATACCCCTCTGCCTGCAGCATAATTGTGTCTGTTCTGGCATTGGTAACTGTGATTCTCCGATACACATTAAACTCATCAGCTTCCTTTGTAAGATTATAGTTCACCGTGTCTGCTGTTGTGCAGCCTGTAAGAAATATGATTTCTAATGTCAAAATCAAGATAAATATTCTGTTTTTCATTGCTTAAGCTCCTTCCACTTGTCATACACAAGGTTCTTTTCGTCCCAGTCCGTGTAGTTTTCTTTTAAATGCTCCCTGAATATCTCCAGCATCTCATCACGGTTGCCCTTGTTGCCGTTGTCCAGCATCTCGTGATGGTACTGACAGCCTACTGCTCCGTTCTGCGGGATTCCAAGGCCGTTATGTGACCTTGGAATGTAATGCATTATGCTCAGCAGGGATTGTCCGTACCACGTCGCTCCGTCCATGCGGCAGCCGGCAGCGCAGAATATACACTTATTGTTATCGCGGGCTTTTATCTCCTCACGCGCTTTCCTGCCGAACTCCCTACACTTCGCCTGTTTCGACTTCATCCGTCCCTCCATGTGCCGCCCTGTCTATCAGCTCCCTGAGGCTGTGCTCCTTGACCATAGCCGTGCCCCAGTGGTCTGCTGCGACTGCTGCTTTTATCTCATCAAGCAGATTTAATATTGCTGTCTTATCTGCGGTCTTATGCTCCTTGTTTTCTGCACCGGTGCCATTCTCTGTTTCCGGGATATTCACCACTTCCACAGGGGCATTCACTTCACCTATCAGGTTATGCCCTCCGCATTGAGTATTTATAGGCTTTTCCATGTTTTCATGTTCCTTATGTACCGTCTCCGGCATATACTCCGGAAAGTCGCTTATGTCTGCCTGCCCCGGTATCTGCTCCACAGGCTTTTCCTCTTCCGTCTTTGGATTTACAGGCTTTTTCGGGCTTTCGGCTCTGGCTTTCTGCACCTTGGATTCTTTTCTTACCGGCTTCTCCTGCTTTGTCTGTTGCGCCGGAGCAACTTCGGATTTTGCTTCCGGCGCATTGAGCGGGTATGGCTCCCCGAACAGCTCCGACCATCTTTCTTCTGAGGTCTTTCCGGTACACTCTTTTAAACCGGTAAGCTTTTCGACAGCATCCCTGAGCTGCTGCCACGTCACTTCCTCGAACTCTCCTGTCCTTGAATTGACTGCCCTGTTATCTGAACCATCATTGAGTATTAAGAGGATTCTCCCCACTCCGGCAAGGCGCACACTGTACGTCTTTTCCCCTGCAGGTGCCATTATTCTCTGGAAGTGCTGCATATTCACAGAACAGCCAAGTGTCTCCCTGTGAAGTTCTATGAACATGCCCGGTTCATCATGCAGGAGCTGTTTTACTATTCGCTCTATGAGTGTTCCGCCTTCTTCCGGTGCCTGCGAGGCTTCAAGACATACCTCTATGTCGCTCACCTTCTTTTCCTCGTCAACTTCTTCCTTAATGCTCTGTATCTCCGCCTTGGAGTAGGACGGAGTTAGTGCCTCGTTGACGGCATCCGGAAGCTGCAGCATCAGTGTGAGCTTCGCGTACCCGAAGCCCTGATATGATGTCCGGAGGCGGTCTGAATACCCGTCCTCCGAGAACTTATCATTGATGCTGATAAAACGGCTCACCTGTGTCTTGTCAAGGCTGTATTCCGCCTGCGCGAACTCAGCCACCGTCTTGTAGCCTGATTCAGCGAGCACATTAGTGTCACGGGCTACCTTTAACAGATAACCGATGCGGACAAAGCCTTCCGCCGTTTTCTGAAGCTCATCGTCAAGCTCAGCCTTATACTCCTTGTATGATTTCTGATATGTTATTACGTCCATATAAACCTCTCCCATTCAGTGTTTATCGTGTTTTTTTAATATCCTGCTGCCTCCATAAAGTCTTCCATAAGGCCTTCAAGCACCCTTGTGTTGTTCTTTTCCTGCAGCTCCCTGATATTCTCCTCCCTTTTCTGTCTGGAAGCCGCCGCCAGCTCATGATCCTCATGGCTCATGCGCTTCCTGATTTCTCTCTGCCATTCACGCAGGAAAGGCTTTACTTCCTCAATCTCCGGTTCCTCGTCATCCATGCCGCGGTGCTGGCGTATCGTGCCTCCCGGCTCAACCTCGATTGTGTAATAAGGCTTGTCAGGTTCCTCAGCCTTACGGAGAAAACATATGTACGTCTCACGCTGTGCTATGCGGTCAAAATATCTGTCGCTGGATCCTGCACAATGGTGAAGCTCCCTGCCTTCATGTACTATTTCTATGTTCTTCTTCGGGACAACGATTATGTACCTGTCATTCCTGTACGCAAGCTTATCCGCAATCTCTCCGAGCGCTTTTTCCGCCTCCGGGTATCTCTCTGAGTACTCCTCAGCCTTAAGCTCTGCCTCACGTAGCTTAATCTCTTCAACTGCCTCGTCATGTCTTCTTTTAAGCTCCCTCGGGCGGTATATCATCTCGTCAGAGGTATCCTTCTTAAGCCTTGCACACATGTTCATATAGTCCTCATACTGATTTATGACGCTGCGGATATTCAGCTTCTCGTACTGCTCCCGCCTCTGCCTCTCAATATAATTCATTGCCTGCTCAGGTGAAAACCTGCATTTAATCCATGCCATCTTATCCGGCCAGAGTTCATTAACTTCAAGCCAGGCAAGCACCTTATCAGAAAGCTTTGTCCTGTTCCTCTCGCTCCACTGCAACCATGCAAGCATGAGTCCACCGCCGTTTCTATCCCTCAGGCGGTTAATTAGCTGTCTGTCACCTAAGCCAAACGTACTCTCTATGTCTGTCCCCTTGATGTCCAGGCATCCTATGTATACTTCCATGTCATTGATTCTGCCGCTCTCCTCAGCCAGAAGCTTATAGAACCGTCCTCTGTAGAGCATTTCCATCAAAGCGTGTACATCCGGATCAAAACAGGTTATCAGTGTGTCATACGCCAGTTTTAATCCTGCTGCCGCAAAGTCCGTGAAGAGAGCCGACCACATCCCTGCTTTTGTTCCTGATAAAGCTTCCGTTATCCCCACCGGATACATGTACTGCCGTGAGGATATCCTGTGATTGTGAGGATTGCTTTTGTTATCAAAGTTCCCTCCATACTGCTGATAATATATGTTCTTACGGTCAACTGCATTTTCACCGCGTCCCGAAAGAATCCGTATTTTCTCCCTGACTGAAATATCCTTACGGTCACCCGTAATAAAGATGTGCCCGTTACACACCTTTATAACCGACATGGTGTCATCTATCGGCTGGACTATTATAAAATCGCTGTAGGCAAATACATCCTTTCGTCTCCTCTTAAATCTTATGCTGCTGCCGCAGTGAGGGCATGCAACCATGTCATTATTCCGTGCAGGCTTTCCGTCAGGCATTCGCCATGCATCCAGCGGTGCCTTGCCATGGCAGGCGGTACACATATATACTCCCGCCGCATCCGTTCTAATTGCAAAATCCTCTCCTAAAGCTGCGTCATAAAACCATTTCTCAACATCCTCAGGCAACGGCGGTATCCTGCTCATCGTCTCCTGAACCTTCGCACATCTGCGTATCTCCGTATTTTCACGGCGGCCGGCAGCCCATTCATATTCCGTTTTGCTTATAACGGCAAAAACTGTGCTGTCATCATAATAACTGTGAGACCGCTTCGGGAACCGCTCCCTTAAGAATGCCACGTCTGCCGATGAAGCCCTGAAGTTTTTAAGGTTGCAACTGTTGTAATAGTTGTACATCCACTGTGTCTCAATGTCGTAGCTCCACTCAATTTTTTTCCTGCTCCACTCACCGCTTGGATGCAGGGTTGCATAATCCTTATGTGTGATATCTATGCAGTGGCGCGTCTTAAGTGCTCCGTCACTGAAGATATTAAGGACTGTGATGCCCTCTATGTCCTGCACAATCGTCCACCAGCCCTTTTTCCTGCATTTGGGCGGCGGGGTCTGCTCAACAAGCTTTCTTCTCATAGACTTCCTCCTCCAGCTTCCGCGATGCATTAAGTGTATAACTACGTCCTGCCTGCTCTGCCGTTACCACAAAGAGCTTGGCTCCGCTTATCTTGCCGTCTTTTTCAACAATCAGCCCGAGGATGCTGCCCTCAACGCCTGTCACGGACGGGTGTTCTCCTCTTGCAATGGCAATACAGCCTCTTCCCTTGGCTTCTGCCCTGTCGCTGGCTACTGTCACACCTATCCTGAGCTGCTGCCATTTTCCCCTCGCAGGATGGGTTATTATGTACCGCATGCCCTCCATGGCGAATCTGAATGGTGTGAGTTCCTCGATAAGGGTTATCTTCGTGCATGCAATCCTCTCATCATCGTCCTCGTCAATATCCCCTGCTGCCTCGACAATGAAGAACCGGTTGGAACCATCAAATGCATAGTAGGCCAGACACTCAAACGGATTCTCACAGCAGTGGAAACCGCTTGAAACGGTCTTGCTTGCCTCAACCTCCTTGGTTTCGCCCGGCGTAAAACAGCATGTCTCTTTTTCACCATTGCCAAAGCGTGATATAAGTTCCTTGGTAAATCCCTTGTAAGCTCTCATGCCGTCTCCTTTCCGAGGTAATACTTCTCTGCAAGCTCTCTTCTTGTCCGCTTGTCCGGAATGCCTATGGCAAACTCATGTGAGCCCATAATCCGCTTTATGGTTGTTGTCTTTTCGACTATGCGTTTATCGACCACCGCTCTATGCTCATAGCCGGACTCAGCAGTGAGCGCTATGTAACCCGCAAGCTCCTTACCCTTTCTCCTCACCGCGATGGCAAATTCCGGGGACTCTGTGCACATTGACTTAAGCTCGCTTGTCCAGTCAAGAAGCACTCCGGCAAGCTTCAAGTCCCTGCTCTCCGCTTCAAGCTTGCCAAGTGCGGCGAGGAGCGGTGTTGTGAGTTCCTCAACCACACCGTCAAGATAATCCTCGGCATCCTCCTTATCAATCCCGTTCTCTGCGGCAATCTTCATGACCGCATCGATATCTCCCTCTGCTTTCTGTGCTGCTGCCGCCCTGTTAATCTCCTCCGCTGAATCAAATTCTTCAAACATGTGTTCTCTCCTTCCTGTTTATCTCAGTCACAAGCCATGACTGATAGCCTATATCGTTTTCTGTGTCGAAGCTTACCTCATGCTCTTTCAAAAGCCTCATAAGCTCCTGCCATAATTCTTTATTAGCCACGTCCCTACCCTTTGCCGTCCTCCAGTCCGCTGCCTCCCACTTGTCCGGCCAGCGCTGTTCTATAGCCCCGGCTATGTAGGTCGAATCCGTGTATATCGTGAGGTTGCAGGGCTCACGTAGATGTTTCAATGCCTCGATAAGGGCTGTGAGCTCGGAGGCATTCATCGTCTGTTCACTCACGGTAAACACCCTGCTCAGTGTGGCGGGTCCTTTCGATGTCTGCGTTTCAAGGACATAGCCTACTGCACCGTTTTTTGGTTTTACTGTCTTAATGCCGGACTGCGTAATGATATTGACGTGCTGCATCCTTACCCTCCTCTCTCATCGTTTTTTATCCTGTATTCCGTGTAACGGTAATAGCTCATTCCGGTGTAGCGGTTCACGCCGCTCACAATTGAATCCTTGTCTATGTAGTAGCCCGGTGTCGGCTTCGGGCCGTTCTCCACAATGTCACGGAGTGTCCAGCGGCGGTACTCCTTGCGCTCCGGCTGGGGACGGATGAGGTTCTTGGAGGTTGAGTAGCTCTTAAGCTCCCTGCATTCATCCTCTGTGAACATTGAGAGCTGCCCCTCTATCTCATCGGTCGGTTGTTTTACTATGTACGAAGCCAGGTCTGCATAGCCGCCGGACTCATACAATGATTCATAGTTGATTCTGCCATGTGGCCACAGCTTCTGGAGAAGCCTGTCCGTGTCAACTCCTTTTATACGGTTGACCAGTATATGCAGGTGGACTCCTCCTCTGGCTCCTATCTCAAGACGCTTGATATATTTAAGTCCTGCTCCATGCTTCTTGTACTCTGCCTTGACCTGCCTAAGAAACTTCTTAATGTCCTCACGCACCTGTTCAAGCGGTGGACGTTCACCTGCCTTGTATTTCACAGTGCACCATAAATCATCTTCCGTGAAATTCGCCTTGATGATCCTCCTGACCTTGTTCTCCCTGATGGACTGGTTCTGTTTTTTAATCTGTTCGGGGGAAGCTCTCTTTCTCTTGCCTCTCTTCTCCCCCTTGGCTCCATACTTGCCTGCATATTTAAACTCATACTCTATGGATCCATTGAATCTCCATGTGTCTCTCCAGTACAATGTATCACCCTCTCGTTCGTCATAACTTTAATATACTTAGATTGTTATGAAAACGCGGTCAAAGCCGCATTTTCATTGACTTTTTAACGTATCCGTGATACAATGTTTTTGTCGATGCAGGTATCACGAATACCTTGAGGTAATGTTTCTTTTGTGAAACATTACCTCTTTTGTTTTTCAAGAAAATAGCTTCGGGGGAGATAGTGCTCAAAGTCATGTATCTGCGTCGGGTTTCCCCTGCGGTTTTCTTCAAGCTCCTGCTTAAGAGCCCTGTCTGCCACAGAAGTAACATTTCTCCGGTCAAACAGACCATTCTGGACATTCTCATCCTCCGGGTCATACTTGCCGAACAGCTCCTCAAGCCTGTCCTCCGGAAGCTCCACATAGACCGCCACCGCTCTGACCTCGTTATATAGATTCACCGCCCGGACATACTGCCGGTTGTGTATCAGCTCCCGGTATTCCTCTGCGGACCCGCGCATCTTATTCATCAACTGTTCTTCCGTCATCTGCTGCCTCCTCAAAGTAATCAAGCCATTCATAGACCTTCTCTATGTACCCATTACCCGGAAAATCCGGATTACCGGAGTTATACTGTTTCAGTGCCCTGTCAAGGCTTCCGTCATTTTCATCCATAAAAGCGGAGAGTATCAGGATTCCTAACTCCACATTCTCAATAGGCTTGTCCACGCTTAAACCGGTCTCAGCTATCAGCTCTCCGTACCACTGGGACTGTATCTGCATAAGCCCAATGGAATCTCCACCATCGCCTACCGTGTCCGCCCTGCCGGAGCTCTCTGTCATAATCACAGCCAGTACAAGCTCATAGGACAGCTCGTATTTATCCGCAAGCTCTCTGACGCTGTTCTGAAGCTCCGGTGAAAGCGGAATATCATATATATGTTGCTCCGGTGCAACTTGCGGATGAGCTTCTGTACCTGTCTGTGTTTCTGCGCAAACCGTATCAGTCTCATGTTCAGGCGGTTTAAAACCTGCCGGAAGCGTTTCATTTTCATACGGAAATGTTTCAATTTCGTATGAAATCGATTCTACCGGCATCATGCAGGGCTGTGGCTCTGCCATAATGCGGTAACAGCACCCTGCCCCTGCTGCCATGGCAAACAGCGTGAGGGCTGTGGTCTTTATAAAACTGAATGCCCTGTATGTTCTCATTCCTGCCGACCCGCGCACGCTGCCAGATGTATCGCCTCAGCTATACACCTTGCCTTTGCTTTGCTCTTGATAACACGGCTCAGATTTGCCGCATTATAGCCTGTGTCCTCGAATTCATCATGCGATGACAGCTCACAGGACACACCCATCTGCGGAATGGCACAAAAACCTCCATTCTCGTGCTTGCCGAAAATCACCAGATAGCTCAGCCCATCAATGTCAACTGCCATCTCATTGACCTCGCTCTCTATCTTGTAAATCTCTTCAATCTTCCAACCACTCATAAATCACTCCTCCATTCATTAACACAATCTCCGTTGCATATGTTATCAGTCTCTTCACCGCCGACCTGCGCGGCAGTCTGTAGTACGCGTCCGGGTACTTCGCTGCCGGAAGAACATTACCGCACATAAGTGCTTCCAGTTCCTCCAGCGTGTTTATCTCTCCTGTCCAGCCCATTATTGTTTCTCCTGTCTGCCGGGTGCAGACCAGTAATTGTCACCTGTTTCCAGCTCCTTAAGTACTGTACCCGCTACCCAAAGAGCCTCTTTTAAAGCAAGGTCTTCCGCCTGCTCCACCAGATCATGCATTACCTGAATCACGTCGGTAGACAGACCATCACGACATTCTATGTACTCCGCCATTTCCTTCATGAACTCCGCGTTATGCGATATGTTGTATAACACGATGTACACCTGCGCTGTGTTGTTGAAGCTGCTCGAATACTCCCAATGCTTCTTAACAATATCTACAAGTGTCATCACCTCATCATACGGCACCTCGCATGTGGTCGAATCAGCCGCAAGCATGTAGCGTGCTATCTCCCTAGCCATTTCTGTGGGAATACCGTATCTGGCAGCCTTTTTCACTGCTTTTATTACCATTAGCGGAACTATATTTCCCATGCCTACACCTCTATGCTCCTTCCACCGTGTTCTCCACTGTTGCCGCTTCCTCATATCCATATACACTTTTCAAGAAGCTGATTGAATCTGTTTTAACCTCTCCTTCACGCGCCGACTGTTCCGGGTGCTCGTCGCGCTCAAAGCCGAACTGCCCCATCATTCTATCTGTTATGTTCTGCCGATGACGCTTCTGCTCCTCCTCTGAAAGAGTACTCATATCAATGTAATTATCGTTCTGGTCTTTAACGAAAAATCTATACTTAATTGGTTTTCTTTGTCTTGGCATGCTCTCACCTCCCGTCTATCTTATGTGCTACTGCCTGTACAAGTTGCGTTACTTTCTAAGCCACTTCTTTATTTTTTTAATGAGCTTCTCACTGTATTCCTCTGAAATTTTATCAATGTCAAAGCCCATGCATTTATACACTGCATTTGTGATTCTGTTCATAACACGATTGGCGATAAACAGCACCGCTACAATGCCGATTATGCAGATAACTATTTTCATGTTCTCTGTACCCCTTTCCCCTTCTCCGCCTTCCGTATCATCTTGCAGATTTTATTCCACTGCTTTGTCCGTGAAATAGCTCGCCACTCACTCTCCGGAATCTCAAATGCTATCTGCACATTCGCTCTATCAGTGTTGATGTACAATCTTGTTTCTACTCTCATATATTGCCTTTCTTAAATGCTGCTTCTATGCACTGCTCCTGAGTTTCTTTAGGAGCAGTGTCTAAAAGCCTGTTTATAAAATTTCTAAAACCGTCTCCTACCGCCTCACCTTCTACCGGCATATCGTTCACTGACAACCTTATTTCCGCTATCAGACCACCAGTATGTGAAAACTCAATCCGCTCAACATGTTCGCCATACACTTTTCCGTCAATGCAAATAAATGTTTCTGTGCCTGTTGACGCTATTACAATTTTTCTACCCATTGATTTTCCTCCGTTTGCTAATTGGTAACTTATTAAGTTACTGCTTAGCAAAAAAAATATTACTTGGTTCTTCAATATTGAGAAGATTTATCATTTTCTCAATTTCATCACTCCCGAATACTCCCCTTTCCATTTTTAGATAAAAGGTTTTAGGCGTTACTCCTATTGCTTTCGCGACATCTTTCTGACTCAAATTATTTTTTACGATAATTGCTCTAAGGTCATTAGTCTTTATCATATCATTTTTGTCTCCTTTCTTTTTGGTAACTTTTTAAGTTACTTGTATTGTATCACTTTTTTGTAACTTGTCAAGTTATTTTTTTCTTGACAAATAACATTTTTGTAATACAATTAAGTTACGAGAAAGGAGCACATATAATGAATATAGGTGATAGGATAAAAAACAAACGGCTAAAATTAGACATTAATCAAAATGATTTAGCAGAAAAAATAGGTGTTTCTAAACAGACTCTCTATAAATATGAAAACAGTATCGTTACTAACATTCCATCCGATAAAATTGAACTTCTTGCCCAATACTTACACTGTTCGCCAGAATATCTTATGGGATGGACAGACGAATCCAAAAATAATTATAGTCTCACTAATTTGGAAATAGAACATATTGAAAAATACAGAGCTGTAGATGATACAACAAGAACTATTGTAGATACCATTTTGGACAGAGAAACTTCTCGCCCTATGCTTATGGCTGCGCATAATGAGCATATCGACGAACCTGATGAAACAAAAAACATTAAATCCGATTTAGAATATCTTAAAAATATGAAAAACAACTAATATGGAAGTGATTTATTGAATAGTTACGAAGAATTATTAAATGAGGCTGCTGCCTCTGATATCACAGTTATAGAAAATGCAGACTTCAAATCTCAATCCCATGGGCTTATATATGGTGACATTATCGGTCTTAATAAGAACATTCAAACAGATACTGAACGGAGCTGCATTCTCGCCGAAGAGCTTGGTCATTACTATACCAGCACAGGTGATATAATCGACCAGACAAATGTACAGAACCGCAAGCAAGAACATAGAGCGCGAATGTGGGCTTATGATAAACTGCTGCCTTTACAATTTTTCATCTTTGCATTCAAGCATGGATGCCATTCCACCCATGATACTGCTGAGTTTCTGGAGGTATCTGAGGAATTTTTAAAGGACTGCATTAATGCTTATCATAGTAAATATGGTGTTTTTATGGAAGTAAGCGGCTACATTTTTATATTTTCAGAAAACAGTCTTAACATAATATCTAAGGAAAACCTTTGAAAGATGATACAATTGTATCATCTTTCAATTTCTTTTTTATAATTACTACGTTTTATTGACATTCATATACCAGTTTGTTATTGTAATCATACAATAATATTACAGGAGATAATCACATGAAAAAGCACAGCTTTTTATTTTATTTCTTTCTTTGGCCATTCTTACTTTTATTTGCTATGTATAAATACCTATTCATTGCCCTATCGCATATAATCAGCTATATAGAATACGGTATTGACTATTTTATCTCACGTCATCCTATTGATTTTCGCACCATATTTAACCATATAAAGGAGCTTATTATATATTGCTACCATCGCTCTGTCATGATAAGCCGTATAATGTACATATCCATTTTGGCATTAAACATAATTTTTACAGGTTTTCTCTTAAATTCCTGCAAATTTACATTTCAATATATTATGGTATCTCTACTTTTTATTTTTATGCTAATTGTATCAGCGATACTTGCAAGCTACATATTTCTTGGAGTTGATAAGCTGGTTGGACATTTCAGACAAAATATTCAATTAAAGAACTCAATAAATGAAAATCCTGCTGAAATTCCGGAAAATAAAACCATGCCACCTACAAGTAATGGTGAACCACCTGTCTCTGATGAAATTAAGAATGATGTTGTTGAAACACTCACTAATACAACAGACAGTTCACAAAACACTTCTGGCAATATTGAGTCGCTTACAACGGTAGAATGTAAATCCACACTTAAAACCAATAAAATCACATGGTTATTGAAAGACATTGACCTGGTAATTGAAAATACTTCTGAAAACACAGGCACACCTTCTCTAGTTGCTGCTCAATCCGAAACAGTCAATGATTCATCGGTTCCGGATGAGAAGGAAGATATTGTTGATACGCGGCTTAGTAACATTGAGAAGCCACAAGGCAATTCTACCGACATTGAAACAACCACTATATCAAAATATGAAGCAACACCTATAAACAATAGCGATTCCAGCTTAGTAACAGAGGCAGGCACCTCCACCGCAAATCATTATAAAGATGCAGAGACAGACACCTCACCTATTACTAAGTCCGAAAGTGGCAATGATTCACCAGCTCCGGATGAGAAGGAAGATATTATTGAGACACCGCTTAGTGACATTGAAAAGCCACAAGACAATTCTACTGACAGCAAAACAGACACTACAGCCGAATGTAGCGCAACACCTACAAACAATAGTAATTCCGGCTTAGTAGCAGAGGCAGGCACCTCCACCACGAATGATTATAAAGACGCAAATGCAGACACCTCACTTATTACTAAGTCCGAAAGTGACAATGATTCACCAGCCCTGGAAGAAAAAGAAAATACTGCTGAACTACACCCTAATAATACCGAAGTTTCTAAGGTAAACTTAAGTGACACATTTAAAATCCGCACAAAAGTCTCCAATTCACCTATAAGTGAAGAGAGCATGCACTTCCCTGCAAATGCTTCGTATACAGTTTCATTTGAGGCCTTCTGTAGGTTCATAGTAGAAAAAGGTGACTCTACTGTAAGTATGCTTCAAACTGACTTTGGTATTACTTTCTTTGAGGCGGCAGATTTATTTTCCAATCTTGAAAATTATAGAATAGTTGGTCCTGACTGTCCTCCACGTCCCAGAACTGTACTTGTTTCTCTTGATGAACTGGACACACTTTTTTCCAACAACATTATAAGTGATGACGATAAAAAGAAGGTATATAAAACTAATTCCCCTGTAATATATGATATTGTAGAATCAGATAATGCATTTAAAATAAAGCTAAAAGACTATAGACCCTCGAATACTATCCCTTACTGGAAACAGCTCCGCAACGGTAAAAGAATGGAATTTGAAAGAAATAATATTGACTTGACCACCGTAACCATATTTTTCCATAACGGAATAATATGCCGCATTGTTCCTGATGTACAATCATATTACTCAGCACGCTATTATGTTATTGAAGGTAATTTTTATGACACATATTCATTAGAAGATGTAAAGTCCATTCCTATTCCAGTATTCAACGAAAGCTACGGAACACCGGTATACAATCTTGAATATCTTCTCAAAATGCGTGCTTCTGAGGAACGCGAAAAAGAAAACTACGAATTAAGTTATGCCCTCATGTATAAAGCAATTGAGGGTATGAAAGCTTCTCGGATAATGTATGGTAAAAAAGAGTATATGCAGTTTATTATGTGGTTGTACAAAGATGGGCGAATTGAAGAGGCTGCTATGCTTGAGAAAAGACTTCGGAGAGAAGAACCAGAAGTATTCGATATAAACCTATTTCACAAGAACCACTTTCTATCTGAAATTAAACAATGCAACGATTTGGGTACAGACTATGTCTATTGTGGAGGTCATACTTATACCTGTAGTGAATGTGCTAAATACCAAAATAGGGTCTATAGTATTTCTGGTAAGGATTCCGCTTACCCAAAACTACCCGATTTTGTATATGAATACGGCGGATTTCATCCTGGATGCCGCCACGGTTTTCATCCTTTTTTCGGCGACTCAATAGCAGACAAAAACGGAAATTATGTTGACGCATTAGAATATAGCAATCGACCATTTGTTGATGACCGCACACCGGAAGAAATTGAGGGTTACAATCAATATCTTAAAAAGGCAGAGAAAGAAAGATTACGCGATGAAAATCTTAAGGCTTTTTATATATTGAAAAAGGAACTACCAGATGTAATGCCTAAGTCCTACTCAACATTTGCAAAATATAAAGCACATAACTCTGATAAATATATAAATATCCTAAATTCGGCAAATGAAAAGGGAATTACATCGTCTCTACTATTATAATTATTAAATCATGTTATATTGACTTGCCTTGTTGAATATTCTAATATCAAGTAAATTAACATAACAATGTTAATAACTATTATAAAAGAACATAGAATATCAAATGTTCTTACTTAAAAAAGCTCAGTAATGTTTATGGTGTGTACCATAAAAGTTTTACCGGGCTTAACATATCTAAGAAGATTGTTTGATAGAGGATACTGCGGTATCCTCTTTTATTCTATACATAAAAAAAGCAGATGGCATGGTTACATCTGCTCTTACAATTCGTATAGCATTAGTTGTATCTTGTCAATTTTGTCATCAATATTACTCTGGTGCCGCACTATATCCAAACGTATTTTCGATAATGATTCGACACTATCCTTATGATTTCCATATAGTTCTCGCAATTCCGTGTATTCATTTTCTATGTATTTCAAATCATCTTTTATTTGTGGAAATGCATATTCCTGTAAATGTTTTACTTTATTTGCGATTGATGCCTGCAACATCAAAGCTTCCCTATCTGTAGAGAAAAAAGCTTTGTCCTCATGAATTGCAGTCTTTATTTCTCCCAAAATTCGCTCATAACAATCTGTTTTTCTTCTTTTGTCAGTAAGTCGCTGTACAAAGTAAACAGAAAGAATTGCCGTAACCAAAAGAGCCAGTATCTGTGTGATATTCGCCATCAAAAAATTTTCATTTTTAATAACATTCACAATCAGTAGTGCTATAGAGACAACGACAATTATGATAATTCCAATATAATTTTTTATTTTTCTTCCCATATCCCCCCACCTTAAAACTATTTTTCTTCCTTTTCTGCTGCTTTAACATATTTTTCTATCAATCCCGGAATTGTTTCATCATCGTTAGATATAATTTCAATTTTAGACAGCACCCCTTTTTTGTGATGTTCTCTCACCAATCCGCCAAAGGCTTCTTCCAAAAATGATGTAGCAAAACCATAGCAATCATCAAAGTCTATTTGTAGTTTCTGATTCGTCTGCTCCGCCTCATTGTATTTTGGCAATAAAATCTTATTTCGGAACTCTTGTCCAGAATACGGTCCTTCATTTTCATATCTTCCACCCGGCATATCTGAAAAATCCTTTTTAATATTTATAGTTATCATAATTACCTCCATTCACTAACCTACTTAATATCAAAAGTAAATATAGTTCCTTCAATGCGATTCTTATAATTTGTTTTTTCAATAGTTTTATCAATGTTATTTATTGTACAACGTCCTTTACTTGACATCACAGTAAAATTGTAAAATAAACCGTTCTCAACATTTTCTTTGACTCCAGCAAGTCCGTTACTACGATAGGATTTCTTAGTTTCTGAGCGGAACTCTCCCTCCAACGCTGAACATATTAAATCACTATCTGATGTATAAATCTTTAAAAATCTTGTAACATGCTCATACATGCGTTTAGATACAGTATTCGGGATACCTTCACCTGTATCGGTAACAACAAACCTTACACATTCATCAATATGCTCAGCATATATATACCACTTTTTCAACATATTACTCTTTTTATTATATGCATGATGATATACATTTGATAACAACTCAATAAGAACCTTATAAAGTCCCTGAACTTCATTCTTCTTCTTATCCAGTTTATCCATTACGAACTCACACACAGAAGCAACCACCTTCGAATCATTATTATAACCTGATACAATCTGCATCTTTTCTGTATTGTTCGGTAGTTTACCCTGTCTGGACTCAACATACGACATGAAACCCGACTCTGTATACACCTTTCGTATCACATCATCTTTTGGAAGGTTTCCTCTGATTGTATGTCTTACCCCAATACTAATCGGTCTTATATTTTCCATTACAGAAATAAGATAGATTATCGCATCTACAGTAACATCCTTCACATTTTCTGAGTCTATAAATATCTCTGTACCTATTTTCCTGTTCTTTATTTCATTTGACAAATCATCAAAAAAATCTATAGTCTCTTCAGGATTATTCAATATACTAAAATTTTCTGGTACCTTTTTAGTACATGCTGGACGCATGATTCTATGTTCAGGATTAGCGGTTCCTCTTAATACCATCTCAGAAGATATTGTTCTATGGGTAGTCTTTGCTTTTTTCTTGCTTTTTGCTATCTTCTGTGCCCGCTTGTCATGCCAAATTTTGTGTTTTAAGTCTCTATTCATCTTATAGAGTTTTCCCTTTCTCATCTATGATATTCACGCTTGGCAAATATATGATAACATAATTTTCATCAAACTGTAAATAAGTTTAACCCATATTTTATAATTTATTTAAATTTATTGCAGTTATTTACCATGATGTAAAATTTTGTAATATAACACATTCGTTATTGACTTAATATAACAAATGTGTTATATTATCTATAAGGAGGTGCAAAAAATGCCAACAATCTCAATGTTTTATGGAATTATCATTAAAATGTACAATAACGGTGAACATAATCCCCCTCATTTCCATGCGACCTATCAAGGTTATAATGCTGTATTTAATCTCGAAGGTGAACTCATAGAGGGTGATATTCCCCGTAAGCAGGCTAAGTTAATTTCCGCTTGGGTTGAAATCCACCGAGATGAACTTATAGCCAATTGGGAACTTGCCCTATCAGAACAGCCATTGTACAAGATTGAGCCTCTGCGTTAAGCATTGGCTCAATCCCATTCATGAAAGGAGTAATCATATTATGGATACACCAAAATGGATTGTCACCAGTGTTGAACCCCTCAAGGATTATACATTAATATTAACTTTTGCCGATAACAGCAAACGTGTATATGACGCACGGCCACTACTCACTAAAAGCGTATTTTCAAAGCTAAATAATTTATCATTCTTTCTTGCAGCGCATACCGAATGCGGTACTGTTGTATGGAATGATGATATTGATATTGCACCTGAACATTTATATGAATGCAGCGTACCATTAGGAGGAGAATTCAATGTCTGATTATAAATCAATTATAGATCAACTCATACAGCTCCGCAAATCCCAAGGGCTCACCCAGAAAGACCTGGCCGTTGCTGCCAACCTTGCACAGCCCGCCATCGCCCGCATGGAAAGCAAATCCGCGGTACCGCAGCTTGATACCTTCGTGAAGGTAGCCGGAGCACTTGGATACACAATAGAGCTTGTACAGCAATCATAATTTTTTAGGAAGGTGATACAATGAGCCATACTTTTAAATCCGTCTGCGCCTACATCCGTGTGAGCACCGATGATCAGGTAGAGCTGTCCCCGGATTCACAGCGCCAGAAGATAAAGGAATACTGCCAGAAGAATGGCTATATACTAAGTGATGTATTTGAGGACTTAGGTATATCCGGTAAATCCGCCGATAAGCGTCCGGGCTTCCGGCAGATGATAGCCATGTGCAAGGCTAAGGAACATCCATTTGACGCCATCATCGTATGGAAGTTCTCACGATTTGCGCGCAATCAGGAGGAATCCATTGTATATAAATCAATGCTCCGCAAGATCGGTGTCGAAGTAATCAGCATATCAGAGCCTATCTCCGAAGGTATCGGTGGTAAGCTCACGGAAGCTATCCTTGAGATAATGGATGAGTACTACTCTATCAATTTATCACAGGAGGTCATGCGCGGTATGACCGAAGGTGCACGCCGCGGCAAGATTATGTCGGTTGCTCCGTTCGGCTACACAGCTAAAAACCACCAGTATTATCCTGATGAGAATGCCAATACGGTCCGCGCTATTTTTGACATGTTCGTGAATCAGGGCTATGGTCTGATGTCGATTGCCTACCGCCTTAACCAGCAGGGTGTTAAGACCAGACGCGGATCCACATGGGAGAACCGCTCCATTAAGTACATCATTCAGAACCCTGTTTACATCGGTAAAATCCGTTGGAACTACGCAACACACAACGGCAAGCCAGGAACTGTATCTATCAACGATGAAGCCGACTGGATTATCGTCGATGGAACCCATGAGCCTATAATCGATGATGATACTTTTAAGAAAGCTCAGGAAAAAATTGCTCAATTCAAGAAGCAGACCACACGGCGCGTTGCACAGAAGCATTGGCTGTCCGGTGTTCTTGTCTGTTGTAAATGCGGTGCCGGCATGGCTTATCACCGTGAAGATGAGAAAAAACACACCGCCCCATACTTTGTATGTCCGAACAGGACGCGCGGCAGATGTCCCGGACAAAGCACCAAGGCTGAATGGATTGAGCGCGATTTTTTTAACGGACTGGTGAAATCAATTGAAAGTGACAATTATCACAGAACTGAAAGAGAGAATGTTGTCATCGATGTTTCGTTTGAAATTAAAAGACAGCTCTCAGAGAATGATAAAAAACTGGAGCGCGTAAAGGAAGCGTACAGAAACGGTATCGATACCCTTGACGAATACAAAGCAAACAAGCAGTTAATTGAAAATGAACGTCTGCTCCTGTTGTCCCGTCTTGATAAATGTTCAAGTAAACCGCGCGAACTCACCAAGGATGAACTGCTTTTAAGAGCACGCTCCACTATCGCCATTCTCCAGTCAGATGAATGTGATGTCCAGCAGAAGGCTGACGCACTGCGTGCGATGGTTGATAAGGTAGTGTACTCTAAGGAATCCGGAATAATGGATTTTTATTTTTTGAATTAACCTACTATAACTCGACTATGGCGGTCCGGACGGCGAAGCCGGAGCATCTTTTAGATATCTGTCGCAGAGATATTCGATGAAAGACAGACGCGTAGCGGGAGTGCTTACCGATGTCGGCACGGAGGAATTGGCGCATCTTGAGATAGTCGGTGCCATGGTTCACCAGCTCACACGCGACCTCACACCTGAGGAGATAGAGAAATCAGGTTTTGCACCATACTATGTCGACCATACGCTTGGTGTCTGGCCGCAGGCAGCGGGCGGAATCCCCTTCAATGCATGTGAATTTCAGGTAAAGGGTGACCCTATAACAGATCTTATGGAGGATTTAGCTGCCGAGCAAAAAGCAAGAAGCGTATATGATAACCTGTTGAGACTGATAAGTGAACCGGACATTGTTGAGCCGCTGCGCTTTTTGAGAGCCAGGGAGATTGTTCACTTCCAGCGCTTCGGTGAAGCGCTCAACATCACGCGGGAGGGACTTGACGCAAAGAACTTCTATGCATTCAATCCCTCGATAGATACATGAAATAGAATAATGCAATATTCAAGATATCAGGGGCAAAAGGTCAGAAGTCCGATGCGAGCTTGCCTGCGTGAGGATTTTTGACATTGTGACCCGCCAAAAACATGGAACCACCGCTTTGCGGATAAGATATTACGGCTACATCATAACTGATGTGTAATAAACTTCTGCAAAACGGTGGTTTCTTATATGCTATTCATGTAAAAATCAACTGCTTTTATGTAAATTTTCACACTAAATTACTCATATTTTCTGCCGCAAATCGCACTAAACTACACAAATCCTTTTTTTCTACCTCCACAGCTCCCGCTATTTAATTATTTCCTAATTTAATTATTTCCTAATTTAATTATTTTCTGTTCAATTATTTCTTATTCAGGAAATCATACTGCGACATATAAAGCTTGTAATACATTCCGTCCTTATTTTTCATAAGCTCGTCGTGGCTTCCCATCTCGACAATCTCGCCATGGTCGACATACATAATACATGACGAATTTTTGATTGTTGAGAGACGATGGGCGATAATGAAGGAGGTTCTTCCCTTTAACAGCTCGTTAAGTCCCTTCTGCAGAAGTATCTCCGTCTCAGTGTCGATACTTGAGGTTGCCTCATCAAGTATGAGAATCTTAGGGTCTGCCAGAACAGCACGCGCAAATGAGATAAGCTGTCTCTGCCCTGCCGACAGACGGCTTCCGCGCTCATTAACCTCGGTGTAGTAGCCGTTCTCAAGCCCCATGATAAAATCGTGAGCGCACACGGTCTTAGCCGCCTTTATGACATCCTCATCGCTCGCCTCCATATTGCCGTAGCGGATATTGTCCATGATCGTTCCCGCGAATATGAAGCTGTCCTGCATCATCACACCCATCTGGGTTCTGAGGGATTTGATTGTAACCCTGCTGATATCTATTCCGTCGATGAGTACCTGCCCTGAGGTGAGATTGTAAAAACGGCTGATGAGGTTGACTATGGTTGTCTTACCGGCGCCCGTAGGACCTACTATCGCATAGCTCTCTCCGACTCCCGCCTTGAAGCTTACATTCTTAAGGACAGGCACACCGTCATCGTATGCAAAGCAGACATTCTTAAACTCAACCTCTCCCTTAATCTCAGGCATAGGCTTAGCATCCGGCGCGTCCGTAACCTTGACCGGTTCATCTATCGTCTCAAATATTCTCTCAAGATATGAAACCGCGGTGAGCACACTGTTATAAAAGTTCGCAAGTGTGGTAATCGGCGCCCAGAATCTTGAGATATAGCCGGTAAATGCAACAAGTGTACCGACTGTCATAGCCGCATAGCCGTCCGTAATCCACGCGACACCCAGAACATATATGATTGCCGTTGTCACAACCGTGATTGTCTGAACCACCGGGTTTAGGAGGAAGTTATACTTGACCGCATTCAGCCATGATTTTTTTGACTCCATGTTAAGTCTGTTAAATATATCCGTGTTGACGTCCTCGCGGACAAATGATTGTGTGACACGGATACCGTTTATGCTCTCCGCTATGTAGGCATTCAGGTTTGACTGCTTATTAGACTGTATCTGCCAGGCCCTTCTCTGTTTTTTCTTGATTATCCACACAAGCGCAGCCAGAATCGGCAATCCGCACAGACACACCAGCGTGAACTGCACATTCAACATTAACATGAAAATTATAATGAATATAAGACTGCACATATCCGTTATAGTGTTTACAATACCGTTTGAGAGCAGGTCGCTTAGGTTATTTACATAGTTGACCACACGCACCTGAATCTTGCCATGCGGCTTATCGTCATAGTAGGAAAACGGCAGCTCCTGCAAATGCACAAACAAATCACGGCGCAGTGCATGGATGACGCCCTGCCCGACCTCAGCCATCATCTTAATCTTAAATCTGAGTATGAGCACAACTATTATCGTCACGGCAAGCATCAGACAGCTCGCAACGATAACTCTCTGTGTAGCCACTGCTTTGCCCATCGTGCCATGAATCGCACACTGCTCAATTGTGTCCATTACATCCTTTAAAAACAGAGGATTGAGCATTGAAAGTGCACTTGAGATAAGCATGAGCACTATAACCGTAATCAAGGTCTTTTTATAATTGCCAACATATTTCCCAAGACGTTTTAACTGGTTTAAATCAAATTTACTCTCTAAAGTCTCATCTATATCGTATTTATTCCTTGCCATATTTATCCTCATTTCCAGGTAAAAACAAGCTGTCACACTTATATTTTACACCACATCTTTTTCCGGCAGCTTACCGCAAATACATTGAAAAATTCACAGTTTTACAACCGCCGGCAACACAATCGTTTTCTATCCTGATGAAACCGGATAGTCTGGAGGCTACGCCGCATCATGCTCTCCATACTGGTGCATGAATACCGTATAATAGTAGCCCTTCTTCTGTATGAGCTCGTCATGATTGCCCATCTCAGCTATTTCACCATCTGAGAGAACTATAATCACATCCGCATCCTTAATGGAGGAGATACGATGTGCTATTATAAATACAGTCTCATTATCAATTCTTGCAAGCGCGTCCTGAATCTGCGACTCTGTTTCCATATCCACAGCGGAGGTTGTATCGTCAAGCACAAGGATTGACGGCTCCTTAAGAAGCGCCCTGGCAAGTGATATTCGCTGCTTCTGTCCACCGGACAGTCCAACACCTCGTTCACCCACTATCGTGTCATAGCCCTCAGGCATCTGCATGATGAAATCGTGCGCATCGGCAACCTTTGCCGCCCACTCAACTCTCTCAAAAGGACAGTCCGGCTTCGCATAAGCTATATTTCCCTCAATCGTGTCCGAAAAGAGGAATACGTCCTGCATAGCCATTCCAATGCTCTGCCTCAATACTCGTAAATCCATGTCCTTGACATTCCTGCCGCCAACTAACACCTCACCGCTGTCAACATCATAGAAGCGGCACATAAGGTTGATGAGCGATGTCTTTCCCGCTCCGGTCGCACCTATAATTCCGACCTTCTGCCCCGGTTCAATCTTGAAATTGATATTTTTAAGTATCTGTTCACCATCAATACTATATGACACATTTTTAAATTCAACGCTGCCCTCCGGCTTCTTCACGTTCTCGTCAACCGGTCCTGTCACAGGATTCTTTATCTCAGGCTCCACCTCGATTGTCGCATATATCTTCTCAACCGATGTTGTAAAACGGTGCCAGTCATTTACCAGCCAGCCCGCCATACGAAGAGGTGCATCAAGCATCCACAGATATCCATTAATCATCGCCATATTTCCAAGAGTCATCTGTCCATTTATAACCATAAGACCACCCGCAAGCATAAGCACAAAGGTGAGGAGATTGGCAAGAAGCTCAAATATCGGCACATGGCGCACCCATATTTTTGACGCCGCAAGCTCCGAATCCCTGTATTCCGTGTTCTCCGTATCGAACTTCGATATTTCATAGCCCTCCTTGGCAAATGCCTTGACCACTCTGTTACCGCTGATATTCTCCTGTGCAAATGCATTGAGGCTTGAAAAACGCTCCCTTACATTGCCGAACTTAGGCTTTACATTCTTAGACTGGATTATCGTGTTGATGAGTGTAAAAGGAAGCACCGCCAGCATGGCAAGTGCGATTCTCCAGTCGACAGTGAACATCATAAACAGCGATATCGAAAACAGCAGTATACATTCATAGGTTGAATAGCACACATACGACATAAAATGACGTATCGCCATCATATCTCCTGTCTGCCTCGACATCAGATCGCCAGTCCTGTGGCTGTTATAGAACGCGAAATCCTTTGCAAGCAGATTACGGTACACATCGTCCCTCATATCGTAGAGAAGTCCCTGTGAACAGTTCTCAAAATTCCATAAAAATATAAATCGCAGTCCCGCCCTTAACAGCGTAACGCCTATCATAAGAAGCAGGAACCTCGGAAGCAGGTCAAGCCTTATATTGCTTCCGTCCCCTATGATGTCATCCACTATAAATCCTGTTATCCTGGGATTTACGATGGCAAGCACGGAGGTAATCGTGACCATGACAAGTCCGATAATCATTCTCCACTGGTACTTTTTAAAGTACGAATAAAACCATTTCATTGCCGTCATTTTCTTAAGTCCTCCAAACTCGCTGCTAATGCAGTCGTTTTCATATATGCTTCATGTAAATATTTATATGGACATTCCATATACACCTCACAACAGCAACATATGTTCTCTTTAGGTACAACCTAATATAATGACTTTTCAAACAAATCTCAATGATGTATACTGTTAAAAAATTGATTTTTTCTGCTTTTTACTTTTTGAAGCAGACTATACGGACTTCATCGTGAACTTCACTATATGTGGGTATAAAAGAGAGAGCTTTTCATTCTATACCCACATTAAGACTATTTTTTATGTACTTAGTCTCTGTTTTGGGGATTTTTTTTACATTTTTTAATTCCATACCCATAAAGGAACTAATTTTAAACTGTTTTTGGGTATTTTTATTGTATTTAGTTATTTATACCCAAAATACATTTTCGAATGCTTATTTCGCCGACCTATAAGGGTATATTTAGAAACATCTGTGCTCTATACCCTTAGACGCATACGATATCTTGATAAATATTTTCTGTGTGTTCTATTATTAACTGCACAGGTAAGGTAATTGTGAAACGTGAATTTGCCGGTAAAATTGCACAACGTCCGGTTATCGCAAGTGCACATATCAACTATATTTATGGAGGAATATACATCATGTTAAAAATACGCTATATGGGCTATAACAACACCCACCCTGATGGAATCAATATGGAACGTCCCGGCGGAATGGGGCATTATCTCCTGCTCCTTGTAAAAAGTGACGCGTACTTTGAATTTCCTGAGGAAACCATATACCAGCAATATTGCTGCGGTGAGCATGAAAATAGAACAACCGCCGATGAACTTCTAAAGGGCAACCTGCCATTCGACAGGAATGCAAGGCACCCTGGGCTGATAAGACAGTACGTGAACACACCCGCCTTTATAATATACACAAAGGATGCGCCTATTTATTACTACAATGACAATGAATATGTGAATGACTGGATAAGCTTTGACGATGTTCCAGATGAGAATACATGCAAGGATGAGAATACATGCAAGGATGAGAATACACGAAAGGATAAGACTACATTCAAAAATAAGAATACATGCAAGGATTCGAATGACAATATCCGCAAGGATATAAATAGAAATTCTTCCAATAATAGTTCAAATGCCGACACAGACAACTCAAGCAGCAGTAATGCTGCTACCGCCGGCAATGCAGATAATTATATAGATAATTCAATAAGTGATTTCATGCTAAGCCTCGACGTCCCGTTCAACCGACTCACGCTTCTGTCCGACTACACGGAGCTAAGCCAGCTCATCCGCGACCTAAGGCAGGAGTTCCACCAGACCGGCTCACACCATGAGGAGATTCTTGACGCGAAGCTTAGAACCATACTGTACAAATATAGCGACGCCTACCACCTTGAGACACAGCTCTCCGACAAGCTGAAGATTCACAGACCGCTTTTCCATGAAATAAGAAACGGCATATACAGCCAGCACTCGCCCAAAAAGACAGTGAGTGAACTGGCTGAAGATGCCTCCCTTAGTGTATCATATTTCCAACATATTTATAAGGAGCTGTTCGGTGTCCCGGTGATTCAGGATATAATAAGAAGCCGCATTGAGCGTGCCTGCTACCTGCTCACCATGACGCCCGACTCTGTCGCGCACATCGCTGAGAGCTGCGGCTATGAGAATGTGGAGCACTTTAACCGACAGTTCAAGGAGATTACGGGGTTCAGTCCGAATCAGTATAGGAAGAAGAAATAAGCGCTACTTCGCCCCCTCAAACGTGACCGTGATACATGTCCCCTTTCCAAGCTCGCTCTCAAGCTCAAGCTGTGCACCATGGCTGGTGAGGATATGCTTGACTATGGCAAGTCCAAGTCCGGTTCCGCCGCTCTCTCTTGAACGGCTCTTGTCAACGCGGTAGAATCGCTCAAATATGCGCTCCTGGTGTTCCTTTCCTATGCCTATTCCGTCATCCTTGATGGTGAGCTTCACCTTGCCGTCGAGGGTACTGCTGACATCGACAATCACATTTCCGCCCTTATCCTTGTTATTGTAGCGGATAGCGTTGTCACACAGGTTGTAGAGCACCTCATCCATCATGGACTTGTCAGCGTTTATATAGGAAGAGGTTCCAAGGAGCATCAGCTTGACATTGTTCTTTGCGGCAGCGACTTCAAGGTTCTTCACGCAGTTCTTCGCCGCCTCATATAAGTCCATCCTCTCAAGATTTAACTTCACGCCGTCATCAAGCTCCGACAGATTGATGATGTCATTTATAAGTGAGAGAAGTCTTGTGGAATTCTTTCTGATTTCCCCGGCAAAACGCACGCTGTCATCGCCCTTTACCATGCCGTTCTCTATCAGCTCGGCGTAGCCCGATATCGCGGTGAGAGGGGTCTTCAACTCATGCGATACATTCGCGGTGAACTCCTGCCGCATTGTGGCGCTTCTTAGAATATCCTCACGCTGCTCCTTCAGCGCACCGACAAATGGTATCAGCTCCTTGTACTCCGGCACAAGTGATGGATTCGCGCTGTTGTTTACAAGCTCCTCTATAGGCTTCACCATCCGCTTTGTAAGATGCCTTGACAGGAAAAAGCACATCACATACAGGATAAGTGACAGACCGATGATTATAGGAATTGCGGACATAAATATGGTCCATATACTGTTCGCTTCCTTGGCGATACGGATGACTGATCCATCCTCAAGCTTCATCGCATAGTAGAAAATTCTTCTCGAAAGTGTGTCCGAATTTCGCACACATCTGCCCTCGCCGGTCTTAAGCGCTTCAATATACTCCGGTCTGTCTGAGTGATTCTCAAGCGAACCTGCCTCATTGTCATAGAGCACGCTTCCGTCGCCGGCTATCCATGTGACACGCACATCGAACTCATCCTCACCGGAAAAATCATTTATCAGGTATCTTGCAAACTCCGCGTCGGTTTTCAAATCATCAAAAACCTGCTTTTTGAAAAGCTCATAGAACACCATAACCGACATAAAGAGTGTCACCACAATGGCGAACAATGTCATCCTCAAAAACTGGCTTAATATCTTCTCTTTCATGGCTCTAATACATACCCCACATTGCGGACTGTCTTAATCATTGCGCCCGCACTTCCAAGCTTCTGCCTCAGCGTCTTGATGTGCATGTCAAGGGTTCTCGACTCACCCTCGAAATCCACGCCCCACACCAGCTCCATTATTCTGTCGCGGTGCATGGCAACACCGCTGTTGTTCATAAGACAGCGGAGCAGCTCATACTCCTTGAAGGTCAGCTCCTTCGGCTCGTCATCCACATACACGATATGTCTGTCGCTGTCAAGAAATATATTTCCCACGCGGATGCTCTTGTCGGCTCCGGTGTCCATGCTTCTTCTTATCAGCGCTCTCACCCTCGATATCAGCTCCATAACCCCGAATGGCTTGGTTATATAGTCATCCGCTCCGATATCAAGTCCCTTCACCTTGTCAAGCTCAGTTGACTTCGCAGTGACAAGGATAACCGGAATCTTCTTCGTCTCGCCGGAAGCGCGCAGCTTCTTCAATATCTCTATGCCATCCTCATCTGGAAGCATGATATCCAGTAAAATCAAGTCCGGCTTTCTCTTTGCAAGCTCCTTCTTAAAATCCTTGCCACATGCAAACCCGCTCACATCATGCCCGCTGTTGCTGAGGGCTATGCTCTCAATCTCCCTTATGTTGTCGTCATCTTCAACTATATATATCAATGCCATGTTCTTTACCTTCTTTCATGTTTTCTCTGCCCTTGTCGGAATTTTGGTCACATTTAGACTGAGAAAAAGCACTGTTTTTTCAAGAATTCTCATGTTTTCTCTGCCCTTATAGGAATTTTTGTCACACTTGGACTGATAAAAAGCCCTGTCTTTCAAAAAATTCCACGCTTTATCTGTCCTCATAGGAAATTTTATCACATTTAGACTGAAGCAATTTTTATCACCGCACACATTGCCATATATTTCCGGTACTTCAATAAATTGAACGCAGAATAAGCAATCCCCCGCTTCAAGTGTGTCGAGCACTAAACGGTTGGTAAGGGGGATGCTTATGTCAGTGGGAGTTAAAAGCTCCCACCGACAGTTCGCAAAGCGACTACGTTCATGAGCAAGTAGCGAAGCGGATTGCGAATGTCCGCTTTACTTTTCCATCCTACGGCAGCTCATACTTCTCCTTATACCAATGTACCTTAATCCTGAATTCTTCATTGTCTTTGCTCTTCACATTGTCAAGATACTCATGTGTATCGAAGCCGTCATTTCCCACCACCTGTATCAGGCAGACTGCAATATTCGAGCAGTGGTCGGCGACTCTCTCATAGTTGGTTATAAGGTCGGTGAGCACGAAGCCCAGCTCAATTGTACATTTGCCCTTTCTAAGCCTCCTTACATGTCTGTCCTTCAGCTCCGCCTTGAGATAGTCCATGACCTCCTCAAGCGGCTCGACATTGCACGCTGCTTCCACATTCTCCGTAGCAAAGGCATCAAATGCCATATTCACAATCTCATGTATCGCAGTCGTGTAGACATTGAGCTCTGCCGCTGCCTTCTCGGAAAAATGAAGCTTCTTGTCTCTCATCTCCTCGGCAGCCTCCTTGATGTTCACGGCGTGATCGGATATTCTTTCAAAGTCTCCAATCACATGAAGAAGCATTGACACAGTCTGGCTGTCCTTCTTAGTGAGGTCTTTTCCATTGAGCTTTATCAGATAGGTTCCAAGCTCATCCTCATACTTGTCAACGATATCCTCATAATGAAGTACCCTCTGTGCCTTATCCTCATCATAGCTTTCAAGAAGCTCCATAGACAGGAACAAGCCATCCCTCGCCACATCAGCCATCTTTACCGCAACATTTTTACACTGCTGCACTGCGAACGCAGGGGACTCGAGGAAACGAGGGTCAAGCACCTGTATATCCTTCTCGACGGAACCTGCTTCCGCCTTTTCCTGCACTTCATCCTTATCCTTGATTGTGAGACAGGCAAGCTTTGCAAGGAAATCGCCGAACGGAAGGAATATAATTGTCGCAGCTATGTTAAAGCATGAGTGGACAAGTGCAATAAGCCATGCGTTCGCTGTCATATTAAGTATTTCAAAGTGTAAGAATGCATTCAGAGTGTAAAATACCACCATGAAAATAATTGTTCCGATAAGATTAAAATAGAAGTGTACCAGCGCGGCACGCTTCGCATTCCTGCTCGCTCCCATCGCGGATATGAGTGACGTCACGCAGGTACCGATATTCTGACCCATTATAATAGGAATTGCCGACGCCATCGTGACACCACCGGTTGCACAGAGTGCCTGCAATATACCGACGGAAGCCGATGAGCTCTGGATTACCGCTGTCAGCACCGCTCCTACAATCATGCCAAGCACAGGGTTGGTGAACATGGTGAACATATTGGTAAACTGTGGAACATCGGCAAGCGGCTTAACTGCTGCGCTCATCGTATCCATTCCGAACATGAGTATGGCAAAGCCGACTAAAATAGTTCCTATATCCCTTTTCCTGTCCTTCTTGGAAAATAATATGAAGGACGAGCCTATAACCGCAAGTATGGGCGAAAACGAACTTGGCTTCAACAGCGATACAAAAATATTATCACTTTGGATTCCCGTGAGTGCAAGTATCCATGACGTGATGGTGGTACCAATGTTAGCACCCATAATAATTCCAATCGCCTGACCCAGCTTCATAATGCCGGAATTGACAAATCCGACTACCATTACAGTGGTAGCCGAAGAGGACTGGATTACAGCAGTAACCGCAGCCCCTAGAAGCACAGCCATTATTCTTTTCTTTGTAAGCTTCTCAAGCACGCTCTCAAGCCTGCCTCCCGACACCTTGGCGAGTCCGTCCCCCATTGCATTCATGCCGTATAGGAAGAGCGCGAGTCCTCCAAGCATATTCAAAACACTGAAAATATCCATTCCTGCCTCCTTTTTTTCTGAAATAATTTTTACTGAAAAATATAAAAGTTTTTAGTTATTTTTTACAATTACGGTATAAGTACCCGTCTTCCGGAATTTCATAAAAAAATAAAAGTTTTTCACGCTGTCCCGGGCAGCAGCATCTCACCTACGGCGCCGTCCATCAGGTATAACAAACACAGCATCCAGCACTCTAACCGAGCGAGCAGCACACCTACAGCGCCGTCCATCAGGTATAAAAAACATAAATCCGTCGGCACCTATTAAATCTTATATATCATGCCGTAACGCATAATGCAATAGCCAAAAGTCCAAAAGCATTTATCAAATACATGCTAAAGCTTATGAACCCTTGACTTAAAGCTATATTGCTCACCTCTCACCGGTTATCGAAAAAATTACCCACTCTGCGATGTTGGTCGCATGGTCTCCGATTCTCTCAAAGTACTTTGCAACCATCAGAAGGTCTGTCGCCTGGTCGCCATCATCCGGGCGGTTATGTATAATCTCTATAATCTCTTTTTTTACCGTCATAAACAAGTCATCAACAACATCGTCATGTTCAATAACCGCATGCGCCTTGTCTAAATCCCTGTCAACGAACGCCTGAAGGCTGTCGATAACCATTATCATTGTCTCTTTTGCCATCGAACGGATATGCTCAAGGTTCTTTATATAAGGCTTCTGTGACATAGCTATCGTCAGCTCCGAAATATCCGCTGCCTGATCGCCGATTCTCTCCATATCGCTCACCATCTTCAGCGCTGCCGTGATAAGTCTTAAATCACCTGCCACCGGCTGCTGGTGAAGAAGAAGCTTATAGCATATATTCTCTATGTCCTTCTCCTTCTGGTCGACATCCACATCGAAATCAACCGCCCTGTGTGCCTGCTCCACATTCTGGTTCACAAGCGCACCAACCGCATTCTGTATAGCTTCCTCAATAAGCGTCCCCATATTGATGAGCTCACTGTTAAGCTGTGCAAGCTCCTTGTCAAATCTGCTTCTCATCTTACTATCCTCCCATATATAATATTGGATATTTAACATTCTATTATTTTAAACATGGCGCAATTTAAGAATTAAGTACAGCAATCATCTATTTGATAATTTGAGCATTTCACGAAACAGTTTTAAATTTTTCTATATTGCAAGCCGGGTGCTTTTTGCCAGCCGGCATTTATCGGCTGTATTTCAACCGCTTATGTGCCGCTGCGAGGCAAAATGCAGCGAGAACGTGCCCGGCGGTAATATAGAAAAAATTTAAAACGTCCGTGTCATCATCACCCGAATCTTCCGGTAATATAGTCCTCCGTCCTCTTATCCTTCGGCTGCGAGAATATATTGTCCGTGCTGTCCTTCTCAATCACCTCTCCGACGAGGAAAAATGCTGTATCATCGGATACTCTTGCCGCCTGCTGCATGTTATGTGTCACAACAACAACTGTATATTTTTTCTTAAGCTCCTCCATAAGCTCCTCAACCTTGAGTGTCGATATAGGGTCAAGGGCGCTGGTCGGCTCATCCATGAGAAGCACCTCCGGCGAAACCGCAAGTGCACGCGCGATGCAAAGACGCTGCTGCTGACCGCCTGAAAGACCAAGTGCTGACTTCTTAAGTCTGTCTTTTACCTCATCGAATATAGCCGCACCCTTCAGGCTCTCCTCGACAATCTGGTCAAGCTTGACTTTATTCTTTATTCCATGTATTCTCGGCCCGTAAGCCACATTATCATATATGCTCATAGGAAATGGGTTAGGCTGCTGGAATACCATGCCGATTTTTTTCCGGAGCATTGAGGTGTCAACCTTCGTGTCATAGATATCCACACCGTCAAGAAGCACCTGCCCCTCAATACGCACTCCCGGCACAAGGTCATTCATCCTGTTCAGGGTCTTTAAAAATGTCGATTTTCCGCAGCCGGAGGGTCCGATGAACGCTGTGATTGCGTTTCTTTTTATCTCCATATTGACATTCTTGAGTGCATGATTCTCACCGTACCACAAATCAAGCTTCTTTATATCCAAAATATTTTCCGGTAAATTCTTTTTTTCATCCATTTATATGTACCTATCCTTTCCTGTTCACATCGAATCGTGCCGCAAGCCATTTTGCGATAAAATTGATACCAAGCACAACCACAAGGAGTACCAGGCCGATTCCGAATGCCTGACCGTATTTTCCGTCCGACATACGGAAGTACATCTCTATTGTGAGTGTACCGCCCGCCTCCCTGATTTTCATGAAGAATGCCATGAGACTCTTCGGAAGCTTGTAGGCTGAACCCGCAGTGAACAGGAGTGCCGCCGACTCGCCGACGATTCTTCCTATCGCAAGGATAATTCCGGTGATTATTCCGGGCATTGCCGAGGGCAGGATGATGGTTCTTATCATGTGCCATTTGCCTGCGCCCATTCCAAGCGCTCCGTCGCGGTAGCTCTTAGGAACCGTCTTTAACGCCTCCTGCGTGTTTCTTGTTATGAGCGGAAGCACCATGAGTGTCAGTGTGAGTGCTCCGGTGAGGAGCGAATATCCAAGGTGGAACGCCTGATTGAAGAGCACCAGACCGAACATACCGAATATGATTGAAGGTATTCCCGCAAGTGTCTCCGTTGTGAACTCAATTATCTTTACAAGCTTTCCCGGTCTGGCATACTCATTCAGGTATATGGCTGAGCCAACACCGATAGGTGTGGCAATGACTATCGTGACAACCACTATGTAGAGTGTGTTTACTATATTGCCTGCGATGCCGGTTGTTCCTTTCAATGCGCTTCTCTCTGTGGTGAGAAAAGCCCAGTTGACATTGCTTAAGCCTTTTATTGTAACATAGATGATTATTCCGACAAGGATTCCCACGGATATCAATGCTGACATATATATAAGCGCGTATGCCACATTGTCAAACGGACGCTTTTTCTTTACAAGAATTGAATCAGCCATCTGCCTTTTCCCCCTTCTTCATCATACGGTTCAGAACCAGATTGATAATCATGATAAATACGAAAAGTACAAGTCCGATTGTGAAGAGCACCCTTCTGTGTGTATCCGCCGAATATGCCATCTCACTGACTATCGCCGTCGTGAGGAAACGTACCGAATTAAACGGAAGCGGCACATTCACGGCACTTCCGGCAACCAGAGTAATCGCCATCGCCTCACCTATCGCACGTCCTATACCCAGTACAACTGCTGTCAATATTCCCGACTTAGCCGCAGGAATAATAACCTTGAATATTGTCTGGATATGTGTGGCTCCCATCGCGAGCGAAGCCGCCTTGTAGTGCTTCGGAACCGCACGAAGCGAAGACTCACTTATATTTATAACTGTCGGAAGTATCATCACCGCGAGCACCAGAACCGCTGATATAAGGTTCGAGCCGCCCGTAAACTGATGTGTCTTACTTCCGGCAAATATTATTTTCTCAAGCTTGAACATAAGAGGATTTAATACCATGATTCCTATAAGTCCATAGACAATTGACGGAATACCTGCAAGCAGTTCGATTGCCGGCTTAACCACCTTAGACAGCTTCTGTGGCGCTACCTCCGCGAGGAAAACCGCTGTCAAAAGTCCTATCGGAACTCCAATAACTATCGCCATCGCTGTACCCACAAGCGAGGTTAAGATGACATACAATATTCCAAAATGTGGCTCCGCCGCTGTAGGCGCCCACACCGTGCCAAACAGGATTTGTGCAATTCCGACCTCCCCAAGAGCCGGAAGACCTTTTATGAACATATATACCGTGATGGAAATTACCGCCGCCACAGCCACAAAGGCAGATATTGTGAAGATGACCTTAGCGATAACCTCTATGAGATTTTTTGTTATTTTTCCTTTAAAAATATTTATCTGTGCGTCACTCTGAAAATTGCTCTTTTCAAACTTATTTTCAGTCATTCTTAACGCTTTATCATTTCTTTTATCAGTATTTACCGGTACATCCCTATCTGTTTTCTTACCTGCTGCCGGCTCTGCAGCAATCTCAATCGCCGGATTCGGACAGTTTATCACTTCAGCTTTCATATTTACCTCATTTCCCAGCCACTATATGGCAGATATACCACATAAGAAATAGACACTTAGCGGCAAAGGTGTAATGCTTAGCACCACACTCATGCCGCCAAAATTTTTTTAATTTCAGGTTATTACAACGAAGGCTTTTTAACTGCTTTTTGTGATAACCTTTTTAAGTAGAAGCGTTCTTATGTATTTTCCAATATTTCTATTAGTCTACTGTGATAAGTCCGACTGCCTTTACTACTGCCTTTCCTTCATCGGACTTGAGGAAATCGAAGAATGCCTGAACGAGCTCATTCTGCCCGCTTATCTCACCCTTGGTAGCCATAACAAACGGTCTGCAAAGGAAATATGTACCTGCAACAATGTTGTCCGATGTAGGAGCTACATCATCAAGGTTAAGTGCATTTACGGAATCATCAAGTACATCAAGTGATACATAACCGATTGCGCCCTCTGTCGAAGCAACCTTAGCCATAGCTGCACCTGTCGAATCGCACTCTACAGCGTACTTACATGCATCCTCAACCTTTAAGATTTCCTCGAATGCTCCTCTTGTACCTGAACCTGCCTCACGACCTACTACAACAATCGGTGTATCGCTTCCGCCAACCTCGCTCCAGTTGGTTACAGCGCCTGTATAGATGTCTGAGAGCTGCTGCTTTGTAAGACCTGCAACAGTATTATTCTTGTCAACGATAACGGCTATACCATCGATTGCCACGATGTTCTCAACAGCTCCGCCGGACTTCTCGCTGTCCTTTAAGTTTCTTGAAGCATCACCTATATCGCAGCTTCCGTTAAGAAGTGACTCGATACCTGCCGATGAACCTGAATATTCAACCGTAACTGTCACGCCGCTGTTAGCCTCCATGAAGGTCTCTGCAAGTGCATCCGCAAGCTTCTGCATTGATGTTGAACCTGCAAGTGAGATTGTACCGGAAAGCTTCTTATCAGCTTCAGCAGTCTTTGTCGTCTCCTGCTCTGCCTGCTGTGTTGATGCTGCATTTGAACCTGTTGTTGTTCCGTCTGTTGCATTATTTCCCGCTGTATTGCTGTTACAGCCTGTAACCATCATCATCGACATAGCAGCACATGCAACCATTGCTGCACACTTCCTAAATAAATTCTTCTTCATTTCTCTGCCTCTTTCCAGCCGCAACACGGCTTACATTCTTTTTCACACTTTTTTCTTTTCTTTTTCATAAACGAAGCTGTGTAAGCTGTGCGTATCATTGCTTCACCTCTCGTTTACAATCAGCAGTCTACTACCCCTGTGTAAAATCCCCAATCATCCGAATGTAAAATCCGCGTAAAAGAAATCTGGGACAGGGGTCAGGTCCCTGTCCCAGATTAGTATAAGTAAAATCTGCGTAATCAGCTATCATGGTTATATGTAATAAATGTAAAATCTATGTAAAAACCACAAAAATGAAACCGGGGTTTCGGTTTCATTTTTGTGGCTGGCTGGGACAGGGGTCTGACACCAGTGTCCCACGGCTGGTTTCCGGCTTCCGATGTTTCCTGACTTCGGTTGGGACACTGGTGTCAGACCCCTGTCCCAGCGATTCACTGCTTGAAATAATTTCTCGAATATTTATACCTCTTAGCCATCACATCGGAGCCTGATGATATGATTGCATCCGCCTCCTCCTTGGTGAGCTGCTTGGCGTTCCCGGAGTAATAATCTCCGTCCCAGTATGTATCCTCATATATATGAAGATAGGTATTGTAGAGCATTTCCGTGTCTGTAAAGCCTGTAAATTCCACATAATACCAGTTCGAGGCACCGCCGGAGCCATTCCATGTAGCATCCGTCTTTAGGTCTAAAAATGCTCTGTAATTGATATCATACACATAGACCTTATCGCCGTCTGTATGGAATATGTAGCACTTCTCAGCGATGACTGCCACCTCGTTAAGACCATCCCCATCAAAGTCAAGCACGCTGAAACTCTCTGCCTCTATTCTCCTTCCGGTCTGCTCATACTGCATGTCATCCAGGGCGTCCACATTCTCTAAGGCTTCTCCCCTATATATAACCTCTTTTGTGCCTGCAAGAGCCTGCTTTACCGGTTCCGGCACGGCATTTATGACTTCCTTGTTAACTGTGAGTATGTTTCCTATATGACATCCGCTCTCATCAAAGGTGAAATCAAAATCAACATTCCAATATGTCTCCGCTGCGCCCGGACTATACCAGTGATAGCACAGTCTCTTTTCCGTGACCACATTCTCGAACATTTCAACACTATCGGCATTGCTTCTGAGACCGAAATAAACTAATTTTTCATCGCCGTTCACATCAGAAAATATACCGTCCTTTCCGATAGCGGTAAAGCCTTCGTTGACCTCCTTCTTAAGCTGCGCGGCATACTCCTCCTTCAGATACGCACTGAAAATATTTGACGCATCTGTGCAGTAATATGGCGACAAATCCTTTTCATTTTTCAAATCATACACAAAGTACAATCCAAGCTCCCTGTCATGCGCCTCTAAAATAAGCTCCTCACTGCCGTCCCATGTCATATCGACAAGCCCTATGCTCATTCCGACTCCGCCGCCAAAATGCTGTATCGCCCACGCAACCTCATCTGTCCTGCCATCATACTCAATAGTGAGCTTATTTTCTGCCACGCTGTAAACAAGGCACACATCACCGACAGTGTATATCTCATCCCAACTGTCGGTATTCTCATTATATCTGTAGTCCGCGCTGTGTTCTATGTCCTGTCCGTACTGACCGCCAATCAGCGGGCAGGTAAGCACCTCAGTCGGCTTATCCGGTATCCTGCCGGGAGCTTCGCTTGCCGCTTCACCGGTTGAGTTTTGTGTGTTTCCTGTAGTTTCTGTTTTCCCACTACTGCCATTTTCCGCCCCGGACTGTGCAATATCGGTCTGCATAATGCTCTCCGTCGGTTTCTGCGCCGCCGTATTCCCGCTTCCGTCTGCCCTTCCGCACGCAGTCATAAGGACTGTCACCGCCAATGCCCCAAGTGCCAATGTTGTTTTTTTCACCATTTTGTAACCTCCCACGTATGTCTTATGTATATTTGTAAAACTCACCTCTATGCACACTATGTTAGCACTTAACTGCACATCAGTGGTTACAAAATCCTTACATTTGGTTACAAAAATATTAATTTTAGTTACAGGATTGTTACAGATATTTCGCTATTGTTACAAAATGGGACACTGGTGTCAGACCCCTGTCCCAAAAGCTGGGACAGGGGTCTGACACCATGTGTCCCACTAACCTATCGCTTTCTTCATGCTCCTTACATACTCACCGACGTACTTCGGTGCGTCCTTTCCGTACCGGGCTGCAAGCTTTACTATGGCGCTTCCGACTATTACTCCGTCGGAGACTGCCGCCATCTGCGCCGCCTGCTCAGGTGTGGATATTCCGAAGCCTACCGCGCACGGTACGTCCGTGTTTTTCTTAATCATATCGACAATCTCGCCGATATTTGTTGTAATCTCAGAGCGCACGCCTGTGACGCCAAGCGATGACACAAGGTAAATGAATCCGTCCGCCTCGCGCGCAATCATCGCCGCACGTTCATTCGATGTAGGCGCTATGAGTGAAATGAGGTCTACATCATATTTTTTACAGATAGGAAGGAACTCATTTTTCTCCTCGTATGGAATATCGGGCAGGATAAGTCCGTCGATTCCGATTTCCTTACAGATGGAGATAAATTTCTCACTGCCGTAGGAAAACACTACATTTGCATAGGTCATAAACACCATAGGTGTGCTCACTTCCTTCCTTATCTCCCTCACGAAATCAAAAATCTTGTCGGTGGTCACTCCGCCCGCAAGCGCGCATATATTCGCCTCCTGAATGACCGGTCCCTCAGCCGTAGGGTCTGAAAAAGGTATTCCAAGCTCTATTATGTCCGCTCCGTTTGCGCTCATCTGTTTAACTATCGCCGCCGTGGTTTCAAGGTCGGGATCCCCGCAGGTTATAAATGGTATAAATGCCTTGCCGTCCTTAAATGCTTCCTTTAATCTACTCATTGATATCCTCCCCTCTGTAGCGTGCAATAGCCGCACAGTCCTTGTCTCCTCTGCCTGAAATCGTTATGACTATTATCTGGTTCTTATCCATTGTCGGTGCAAGCTTCTTAGCGTAGGCAACCGCATGTGCCGACTCGATTGCAGGGATGATTCCTTCCATCTTAGACAGATACTCGAACGCGTCAACCGCCTCGTCATCAGTGACAGGAACGTACTCCGCCCTTCCTATATCGTGAAGATATGCGTGCTCAGGTCCTATTCCCGGATAGTCAAGCCCGGCTGAAATAGAGTAAACCGGGGCAATCTGTCCATATTTGTCCTGGCAGAAATATGACTTCATTCCGTGGAAAATGCCTTCCCTTCCGGTATTTACCGTCGCCGCTGTCTCGAAGGTGTCGATTCCTCTTCCTGCTGCCTCACAGCCTATAAGCCTCACGTTCTTGTCATTTATAAAATTGTAAAATGTCCCGATTGCGTTGGAGCCGCCGCCAACACAGGCTATAACCGCATCCGGAAGCCTGCCCTCCTTCTCCATGAGCTGCTCCTTGATTTCCTTTGATATAACCGCCTGGAAATCGCGGACAATCGTAGGGAACGGATGAGGTCCCATAACCGAACCGAGACAGTAATGCGTATCGTCTATTCTGTTCGTCCATTCACGCATAGCCTCTGATACTGCGTCCTTGAGTGTAGCCGTTCCTGACTTTACCGGTATGACCTCGGCACCTAAAAGTCTCATTCTGTATACATTGAGCGCCTGTCTTTTGGTGTCCTCCTCGCCCATGAACACAACACATTCCATTCCCATGAGAGCTGCTGCCGTCGCAGTCGCAACTCCATGCTGGCCTGCTCCTGTCTCAGCGATGAGCCTTGTCTTTCCCATCTTTTTTGCAAGAAGCGCCTGTCCAAGCACATTATTGATCTTATGTGCCCCGGTATGGTTTAAATCCTCCCTCTTAAGATAAATCTTCGCCCCGCCTAAGTCCTCGGTCATCTTCTTTGCAAAATAAAGGCGGCTTGGGCGGTTCGCATACTCATTTAAAAGTGTATTGAGCTCCTTGTTAAATTCAGGGTCAGCCTTATAGTGATTGTATGCCTTCTCAAGCTCTATAACCGCATTCATAAGTGTTTCCGGAATGTACTGGCCGCCGTGCTGGCCGAACCTTCCGTTTCCTGTACTTCCTGTGTAGAAGCTGTCATGTGAATCTGCCATGTGTGTTCTCCTTATCTATTGAAATATTATAATGGAATTGCAAAAATCATTATGTCTATGTATTGTGCCATCTGCATTTCTCCACGAACTGCTGCATTTTACCGCAATCCTTATAGCCATCCGTCTCCACGCCGGAGCTGATATCGACTGCGTAGGGCTGATATTTTTCTATTGCATCGGATACATTGTCAATGGTCAGGCCCCCTGCAAGGAAAAATGGTCTTTTCATCCCCAAAATGAGCTGCCAGTCGAAGGTCTGCCCTGTGCCGCAGCCATTGTCAAGCAGGATAAAATCCGCCGGATATGAGTTCGCAAGCTCTATATCCTGTCTGCTTCTTATCTTAAAGGCCTTGATGACAGGTGCATCCGTCATGCCTCTTATCCGCTCAAGATACGCTTCATCCTCATGTCCGTGAAGCTGTATCACTCTTATCGCGCCTCCGCTTACAAGCTGAGCCACCCTCTGCGGCTCTTCATCGACAAACACGCCGACCGGTGTTATGTCCCTGTCAAGCTTAGCCGTAAGCCCTGCCGCCTGCTCTGCTGTGACGTATCTTCTGCTCCTTTGCCAGAAAACGTATCCGATATAGTCCGGCATCAACCTATTCGCATATTCTATATCACATTCGCGCCTAAGACCGCATATCTTTATCTTCGACAATATCACTACCTCCCTTGGGACACGGGGTCAGACCCCTGTCCCACAATCTGGGACAGGGGTCTGACCCCGTGTCCCAACCTGGCAAGCATGCCTTTTTTGTCATTTGACAGCATTAGTGTCTCGCCTATAAGCACGCCGTTGACGTTAGCAGCTCTTAGTATGTCTATGTCCGCCGCGGTCTTGATTCCGCTCTCGGCTATGAACATTACATTATCCGGAACAAGTTTTCTGAGCCTTTCGCTGTTATGTATATCAACGGTAAAGTCCTTGAGATTTCTATTGTTCACACCGATTATCCTTGCGCCTGCGTCAAGCGCCGCCTCAAGCTCATGTTCATCATGTGCCTCGACCAGTGCCGACAGTCCCAAGCTGTCCGCTATAGCTATGTATTCCTTAAGTCTTGCCGTCTCCGTTATCGCGCATATAAGCAGGACTGCCGAAGCTCCAAGCGTCTTAGCCTGATATATCATGTACTCATCGACCGTGAAGTCCTTTCTGAGACACGGAATATTTACATCGGCGGCTATCTCACGCAGATAATCATTGCTTCCCAAAAACCACCTAGGCTCTGTGAGAACTGATATTGCCCCTGCTCCGGCTGCTTCATATTCTCTTGCTATGTCAAGATATGGAAAATCCAGTGCGATAAGTCCCTTCGACGGTGAAGCCTTCTTGCACTCACATATAAACGTGATTTCCGGGCGGGCAAGCTCCCTTTCAAATGAAAAATGCTCTGCAATGGCTTGTTTGCCGTACATCACATCATTTACATCATTTTCGTTCTGCATGTCATTCCTGGCAGCACTCTCCTGCCTATATATCTCCTCCGCCTTCCGCCTCATAGCCTGTGTGGAGATATTCTTTTTTTCCTCTTCTATGCGGTGCTGCGTGTACTCCGCTATTGTGTCAAGTATTGTTCTCATACTTCCTGTGACGCTTTCTTAAGTTCGTTGAGTTTGTCAAGGGCTGCACCGGAGTCGATTATCTCACCGGCAAGCTTTACCCCGTCTGCAAGTGTAGCTGTCTTTCCTGCAACAAAGAGTCCTGCACCTGCATTTAACTGTACAATCTCCCTCTTGGCTCCCTTTATGCTTCCGTCAAGTATCCCCTCCGTAAGCTTTGCATTCTCCTGCGGTGTTCCACCGACAATCTCAGACTTATCGACTGTCCTAAATCCGAAATCCTCCGGTTTTATCATGTAGGTTCTGTATCTTCCGTTCTCGAAATCACATACCTTGGTCGGCGCACTTATTGAAATCTCGTCAAGCTTATCCATGCCGTATACGACAACACCCTTCTTCACACCAAGCTCCATAAGCACCTGTGCAAGCGGCTCTACAAGCGACTCGTCATACACTCCAAGCACCTGGAATGTCGGGTGCGCCGGGTTGGTGAGCGGTCCAAGTATGTTAAATACGGTTCTTATTCCAAGCTCCCTTCTGACAGCGCCGACATACTTCATCGAAGTGTGATATTTCTGTGCAAAAAGGAAGCAGATTCCTACAGTGTCAAGGAGCTTCCTGCACTGCTCCGGCTCAAGATTTATGTTGACGCCAAGCGCTTCAAGACAATCCGCCGTTCCGCTCTTAGATGAAGCCGCGCGGTTGCCGTGCTTTGCCACCTTCACACCCGACGCGGCAATCACCATGGCTGCCGTTGTGGAAATGTTGAAGCTGTGTGCGCCATCGCCACCCGTTCCGACAATCTCAAGCACATCACCCTCATGTTCAACCTTGATGGCATGCTCTCTCATAGCTGCCGCACAGCCCGAAATCTCATCTATCGTCTCAGCCTTGGTGCTCTTTGTGGACAGTGCCGCAAGAAATGCCGCATTCTGTGTCTGTGTTGTCTCACCGTTCATAATCTCATTCATCACCTGATATGCCTCATCGTAGGTCAAATCACCTTTTTCTACAATCTTTACAATAGCTTCCTTAATCATGCCTGAATCCCCGCTTTCTCATTTAATAGCTTTTATAAAAAAATTTCATCTTATCTTAGGTTTTTATTGTTGTAATCTTATTTCAATCAATTCATATCTGATTTTACAAGGCAGTTTTTAATATTTAAAACCTTCCAAAATAAAACTTATTTTTTCCCTCACTGCCTTTGTTATATTTTAAACTCCTGCCTGTTCTTCCCCTTCTTATACCTCTTATATTTAGGCTTCTGCCTGCTTCCTTCCCGCCAGCTCAATGAAATTCCTCAACATCTGCTTCCCCTCCGGCGTCATAATCGACTCCGGGTGAAACTGTACTCCGTAGACCGGATATTCCATGTGCTTCACCGCCATAATTTCACCGTCCGCTGTGCGCGCCGTAACCGACAGGCATTCCGGCATAGTCTCCTCAACCGCTGCAAGCGAATGATAACGTGCCACCGGCGTAATCCTTGAACAGCCGTTAAAAAGCTCACAGTCCGTATCGAGCGTCGCGTCCGACTGCTTGCCATGCATAAGCTCCTTAGCGTATGACACCGTTGCCCCGTAGGTCATGCATATTGCCTGATGTCCAAGGCACACACCAAGTATCGGAAATCTGCTTCCAAGCTTTCTTATCACCTCCGGACAGATTCCTGAATCCTCAGGTCTTCCCGGTCCCGGTGAAATGATAATTCCATCCGGGTCCATTTTCTCAATGTCACCGACTGTCATCGCGTCATTTCTTATAACCTTGATATCAGGCTCAATGCTCCCGACAAGCTGATACAGATTATATGAAAAGCTGTCATAATTATCTATCAGTAAAATCATTTCTGACCTCCTTTTTAGAACTCTGTTTGTATTTTTAACTGCATATTTTTAACATTCCGTACTATTTTTTATCAGATATAAACCTTATCTGTCATTGTTCTAAGAAAAGGTAATTGTATCTGATTTAACACCATCATTCATCTATACTCTGCGCCGCCTCAAGTGCCTTCACAACCGCAGCCGCCTTATTGATACATTCCTGATACTCCTTCTCAGGAACCGAATCCGCAACGATTCCCGCGCCGCTTCTTACAAAGACCTTTCCGTTTTTCTTGTAGGCAATTCGTATCGCTATGCAGGTGTCAAGGTTTCCTGTGAAATCGATGTAGCCTATCGCACCGCCATATATGCCCCTCTTGTTGTTTTCAAGGTCATTGATTATCTGGCAGGCACGAAGCTTCGGCGCACCTGACAGGGTTCCGGCAGGCAATACCGCGTCGACCGCGTCAAGTGCATCCCTGTCCTCCCTTATCTGTCCTCTCACCGTCGAACCGATATGCATTACATGCGAATACTTCTCTATGCAGTGATACTTCTCAACCTCAACCGTCCCGAACCTGCTTATCTTTCCAAGGTCATTTCTTCCAAGGTCGACTAACATATTGTGCTCCGCAAGCTCCTTCGGGTCGGCTAGAAGCTCCTTTTCAAGTCTGTCATCCTCCTCCGCCGTCTTGCCTCTCGGTCTTGTCCCGGCAAGCGGAAAGGTGTGGAGCACTCCGTTTTCAAGCTTGACAAGTGTCTCCGGCGAAGCTCCCGCGACCTCCACATCCGTTCCCGAAAAATAGAACATGTACGGCGAAGGGTTAAGTGTCCTCAGTACTCTGTAGGTGTTAAGGAGGCTTCCTTCATACTCCGCCTCAAGACGGTTTGACAGGACTATCTGGAAAATATCGCCCTCGAATATATGGTGCTTAGCCTTTTCCACCATGCTGCAATACTCTTCCTTGGAAAACAAGGGCTTAATCCCACTTGTCATGCGCCCTCCTGTATCCTTTACCGGCTCACCATGTCTTATAAGCTCCTCCATCCTCTCTAACTCTGCCACAGCCTGCACATATCCGTTCTCAATGTCCGCGGTCGGAACATTTGCAATCAGTATTATCCTGCTTTTTAAATTGTCAAAGGCAATGACCTTATCAAACAGCATCAGATCAACGTCCTTGAAGCCCTCCGTGTCCTTCGCGTCCAGTCTTAACGTCGGTTCCGAATATTTTAAATAATCGTAGGAAAAATATCCGACCAGCCCACCTGTGAAGGTCGGCATCCCCTGTATCACCGGGCTCTTGTACCTTGAAAGCACCTCTCTTATATGGCTGTCCGGGTCGTATGTCTGAAATTCTTCGTCCCCGACTCTCATCCTGCCATTACTGCAGGTTATGATAAACTTAGGTTCAAACCCAAGGAATGAATAGCGTCCCCATCGTTCATTGTCCTCAACACTCTCAAGCATATAACAATGCTTTGAGACATTCATAAGGCTTCGCAGAACCTGAACAGGTGTCTTGATATCCGACAGCAGTTCCGAACATATAGGTACGATGTCATAATCACCTTCTGCGGCTATTCTCTTAACTTCATCCAAAGAAATGTTAATTTTCATTGTGTTCTCCCTTCGTCTATAACAAAAAAGTCCTTGGCAGAGAATCTCTTCTCTGCCAAGGACGAATCTACAAATCCGCGGTACCACCTTGCTTCACAGCCACGCTGTGCACTTATCAGGATACAGTCATATCCCCGGCAACTCACGTATGCCCGCACGTCACGAAATACTCGGCAATATGTACATTCTGTTATGCTGCACACGATATAAGCCTTTGTTCCGTACCCTCTGCGATCCACTTGATAACCTGTGTTCTACCCACTCTCAGCAACGTGGGCTCTCTGTAGGAGCATAATTACCTTTACCTTCGCTTCAACGGTTTAGCCTGTTAAATTTATAAAGAATATAACACTCATATATTCCAATGTCAAGTGGGGATTTTAACTTTTTTCAATCCCTTTTGATTAATATTCCACACCCCAGATATCATTCCACATCTCTAGCTGCTCCGCGGTCAATTCATTGTACTTTTCAACAAACTCCTCATAAGTCAGGTCACCCATGTTGACCGTGTCATCTGCGGCTTCCTTAGCCCATTCAAGCTGTTCGCCGGAAAGCTTGATTGACTTCTTACCATCAAAATATTCATCCGATATCTTGTCCGAAAGAACATTTCCTTCTGTATCAATAAAATAATTCTGCACAAGACAGCGGATATTCTTGGAATTCATGTCCTTGACCTTGACATCCCTTGCAACCTGCCTTGGATCATTCTCATTAAATGCAAGTATCTTCATGCCCTCCTTCGTGCGGGTTGTTCCCCTCTGCGCTCCTAGGTACATTCCGGAGAGCATATTCCTTGGTCTGCTATCCTGCGCCGCAACAGTCGCAAGCACTTCCTCCGCCAGCCCCGCATAGTCATCGAGGATACTAATATGATTCCTGTCATCAAAATACCCCGAATACTGCGCATCGGTAATCACATATTGATAGGTCGCGTAGCCACCCTTGGTAATCATGTTCGACGTGTACATGTCCGCGACAAGCTCCACCTTGTCGGATATCTCCGGCACATCACAGCTGCCGGCATGCTGCTTCACCCCATTGGCATCAGTCGGACAATCGCAGCTCTCAAGATACTTGTGCTGCATTTCTGTTGACAGCTCTGCGCCGTTTCCGTTCTGACTGCCAGCTCCCTTTGAGCATGCAGCGAGTGAAAGTATTGTCATACATATTATCGGTATCAGACATAATTTTCTCATATTGTAGTCCCCCTTACGATTATTATTTGTCTTTATTATATATCAGCAAGTTGTTTCTGTCCACTTTTATTATATAGTCAAAAAGGTATATTTATCACATATACCTCTTCGACTATTATTGCCGTTAACTAAAATTCCCAGTTAAGTCCCATAAAGAAATCTATCATAGGATTATCATTCTCATTGTCCTGTATTGAGTTCAACATTACACCTTCAAATATTTCTCCTGTCTCTCCCTCATCCACTTCACAAAGTTGAACTGAATTTAGCCCGGACATTTCAACTACTTTAGCGGTATCAATCTGTTCATCTGATATGTACCCTTTATTATATAATATATTAATTATATCCGTCTCTTTATTTTCCTCTGCCTTTACATTAACTCCAATACAGGTTATACTCAATACAACTGCTAATATGCATGATAATATTTTACCAAATTTCATATTGTACGCCTCAAAATTTTAATTATATAATTTCATTCTATTTCTTAAATAATTCTTTTGTATATCACTCCATTTTCACTAAATCGGTTTTACATTATATTAGCACCACGTCTGATACTATAATTATTATAATTTATAATTTGGAAATGTCGATTATAATTTTTATCCAATCACACTATTGGACAAAAATTATAATAATTAATTTTCATAATATTTTACCCACTTTTCTTTATATATGTTCTCCAGTTTATGCTTCTGTATCCAGTGGCATAATTGAATACTCACTTCCAATCTATGCTTCTCTTCAGAGTCCTCTTTATCATATCCTGACTTTTCCCCTTTGTTCCACCACAACGTATATATGTTACCAGCAACATAGTTCATTCTTCTCATTAACAACATCCTCTTAATTAAATTAGTTGCTACCTTATTTGACAACTCATAATTTCCAATATCTCCATAAGCATCTGAGGCATAGCTCATAATCATTGCGCATCGATTAGCATAATTTAGTACCAGACATTTCATATCTACATTTTTTTCATCTGAAAGTAAATCATGCCTTTCTTGAAAATTGCATTCATAGTTGCAACATATATCCAACAACAATTGGATTTCATTTTCAATGGTATCCATTCGATACATATTATATAAACAAACAAGTTCATCCCCTGTAAGAAATATATCATTACTGCCAAATTCTTTATCAATTTTATTTTCCAATTCATTTACATTCACCGTAATTTCAAGCAGCTTTCTAAATTCTTCGCGATGTTGTACCGAATCAATTTCCTTTCTTATAAAACGATAAAATATACTATGTGTTTCAATTGCTCTTGTATTCATTATACAATTCATATCAATTTCGCTCATAAGCTGTTTGTTAAGTCCATCTGCTTCTCCATACTTTCTTAGCGCCGATAATTTTCTTATCTTTCTTGAGGTCATTCTATTTTCATATGAACCACTTACAATATCCGCCCTAATCAACTGCCTCCCCATATTAAGCCTGTCAAATAACCTGCGTACAGTATGCAAATGTGGATTCCTCTTTTTATTGATAAAATTTAAAAGCGTCATCTCTGTACACAAATCCCTGCACAAGTCCTTTTTCGTCATTCCCATCATACGCCTTCTGACATCAACAACTTTTGCCGCATCAAACACCTCTGTTTCGATGTACAAATATGCATCATTTGTTGTGCGCACATCAAGATTTACAAGATTGTACGCATACTCTATCGCACTTTTAAATCCATCCTTTTTTCCTGTATAGCGCTCTCTGTAATCAAGCAGCTCCCATATATAGTACGTACGCATACCTATCCCCAACATCTCTATAGCCCGGTCGCATAGTTCAATGAGAAACCTATTGCCATCCAAAAATATCCGTTCATTTATATTAATTCCATAGATTTCATATATTTTACACAACGAATGGACCGCCTTTGGATATATGCTCACAACAGCAGCCTGCTCATTAAATTCATCCGGAATATACTTAAGAAAGCTTAAAACAATCTTCATTGCAAGAATAATTCCATGATTATCTTCCTTTTCCGCCGTAATGCTCTTTCCTGCAATACACAATGCAATGTCAAGGATGAGCGCAATCTCCTGACACCCAAGTCTCTTTTTCGTACAATATAGCCGAGTGAGCTTTTCTGATACCTGAATATTTCCGTTCATTCCCTTCTCTTCATTAAACATGTCTGTTATGATACCATCTGGAATATTACAGTCTATATCAGCAGCCATTCTATCAAAATCAGGCACAGTCTGCTTCACGGCTTCAGTAAGAATGCTGTGATACTCATCATTCAGATATAAAGCTGAATGTTGTACGCCCATAGAAGATATCTTTTCTGTATGTAATTCCCCTGACTGCGGTTCCGCTGACTGTGATTTTCCGTCCTTTTCCCCCATCCCCTGTATTGTCATTGACTGTAATCCAATTGCCTGAACCTTCATCGACTGTGCCTTCATTGCAAGTGCAAACTGTCTTGAGAGCCGTCCGTCTGTCTCATCATCTGCGTTATAAATATCCTTGATATCAACGGACTTATCCGTCAATTTTTTACATTCCTCACCCACCAGCACAGACCGGACAAGTTTCTGACGTTTCTCCCACAGTTCATATTCATCCGGCAGAAGATAGTATTCATAATCATAATCCGAGCCGCCCATCCTGTCTAAAAGCCTGTCCCGCACCAGCTTGGACAATGAAAGCTGCTGTCTCATATATTTGTACAGCTTGTCCGTATCTATTATTCCTTCACACATATCCTTGAGTGTAATTTCCCTATACCTGAGCCGGTTATTCATATATTCATAGAAATCATCCTGTATGTAATCTGTTTTTTGTGACATGTGTTCACCTATCCCTATAATTTATATTCTTATATCCGATATAGCTCTATAAAAATAAACATGCTATAATCAGACTATTTTTTTCATAATCCGATTATAGCATGTTTATAATATAAATCCAAGGCAGTTAAGCCCTTATTCCACTCCCTTAAGCGTCTCCACAAGGTCACCGAAAAGTTCATCAGCAAGGGTATCTGTTACTTCCGCAGCTAAATGTCCGATTAAATATTTCCAACCGCTATTGTTAGTTATGTTGTATTTCTATTAGTTTTTCCTGACTTACTGACAAAATTAAACTGCCGTATCAATAAAAATTCAACATTTTTTTGATATGGCAGTTTAATTATTTTATAAAATGATGCCAGGTCAAAACATGCTAATCAAATTACAAAGAATTTTCTCCTACGCTTCCACAAAATGTCCTCTGAGCTTTTCCGAAAGCTCTGAAATATTGACCATCTCGCCCTTCATGCTGTCAACCGAATCATTCTGTCTCGCGATGCTCTCAACAATATTGCTTATCATAGCCGAATTTTCTTCGGTTGTTGCCATAAGCGTCTCTATCTCGGAATGTATATTGTCAAATCCTGTCTTTACAGAAGCTATGACATCATACTCCTCATCCACAACCGCGGAAGCATTCTCCGCAGCAACCCTGACAGCTTCAAACACCTTCAGCATATCGTCCATCTTAGCCACACCGTCTGATGCCGCACCTGCCCCGGCATTAACCTTAGCCGACACCATGCCCGTAGTTGCTTCAAGCCCCTGTAGAATGTCCCTGATATTGTTCGCTGCCGCCGAGCTCTGCTCGGAAAGGCTCCTTATCTCATCCGCAACAACGGCAAAGCCTCTTCCGTGTTCTCCTGCTCTTGCAGCCTCGATTGAGGCATTGAGCGATAGCAGATTAGTCTGAGACGCAATGGAATTGATTTCCTCTAATATGCTTGTAATGGTGACCATTTCTTTGTTCAATGTCTCTGTAGCAGCCTTTGCGGAGCCGACTGTATCAGATATATCAATAAGGCCCTTTTTCACCTTAAGAGCCTCGTCATGACCTGATGCAACTGCCTTATCGACCTTGGAAAAGCTCTCATCAAGCTGTCCCGCAAGCTCATGGTTGTGTTCAATCTTATCTGTGGCATTCTTAACCTGCTCTGTAACGGCTATGGTTGCGTTAACCGTACTCTCTATAACCGTATTCATCTGCTCAGCCGCACTGTTGACGGTTCCTGCCTGCGCTGCGAGCTCCTCCACATTGCCTCTGCACTGTGATATGGCAACATTCAGATCTCCTGCTATATCCATCGCTACAGCACTGTTGTCCTTCACCTCAGCGAGCGTCTCCTCCGTCTTTTCAAGAAAAGCCCTTCCTCTCTTTGTAGCATTAAAAAGTACCACTGCCACAAAAATAAAAAATACTACCTTTGTCATGGCTCCGGCTAACGTATAGTCTTTTCCATCTATTATCTCAGGCATAAATATTGCGCAGATAACTGCAATGCTTCCCATCGGTATTATGTAATACAATGTATATTTTTTATCAAAATATACCATAGTCATCGCAAGAATAACATAATTTGCCAGAAATGCTACCGAATTACCACCACACATAGCCGCATAGACTATTGTGGCAACAGATGGAATAAGTGTTATGCACAGTGCCTTTGCAAGGTCATTTTTTACAAATCTCCAGCACAATATGACTGCTGTTCCCGCTGTCAAAAGTACCACCGCGTTTTTAATCGCAAGCGGACTCAGACCAAAAGCAACCACCGTCAAAAGAAATAACATAACTATTCCTGCAAGAATTATAATTAAATTCTGTCTATGCAATTTTTCCATTAAAATTTCCCCTCCATACTTTTATAGCAAAAACTTATAAAGTACATTATATAAACACGCTAAATTCAAGCATTTTAAGCTATTTAGCCATATAAAAATCAAGCAATAAATACGTCTATTTTTATCAACGTCATACAATTACATCCATACTCTGTCCCTGCACACTGCTCTTAGCTATCGCAGTCTGTGTAATCTCTAAATTTCTCATCTGTCCTGACACAGAACTCAGTTCAAGTGATGCTGCAGCTGACGAAATCGCAGAAGCTGCTGCTCCCACAATACCGTTCCCCTCCCGTTGGTAATACTTCGTATCCGCATCGAACAATGCTTTATTTTCATCCTGCCTGTGTGTCCGTTTCTTGAGATTTTCAAGTCTCCCGGCATTTCTTAGCTTCTCAACCTTCAGTTCTTCCTTGTCCTCCGCCCTCTTCCTAAGCCTGTCCTCCTCACGCAGATTATTCACCTTCATATCTGCACATTCAACCATTCTCTTCGCATGTGCAATTGCATTTTCAAGCTCCGCGCTGTCATACTCTCCTGTAGCCTGCGCTTTCTTTAACATTGCCAGCTTTGCCCTTGCACGGCTAAGCACCCGTGCTGCCCCCACAGTCTTTTTCGCACGCAGAATCTGCGATGAAATCTCTTTTGGATTGTATGACAATGATTTCTTTCCGTTTTTTGATTTGGAATACAATGAGCTTCGCGTACATGTGACATTCATCCCCGAAGCCGCAAGTCCCGACATACCTGTCTGTAAATTATTAACATCCATGTTTCCCACCTTTTCTGTGCAGCTGCTGCCCGATGCACCCATAATATGTGAGTCCGTTCACAAATACTTCATTTATGTATCCATATATGCTTATATCGGAAGCTTATTCTCTTTTGTTTACAGAATGCTTCCTGCATTGGCGTATAAAAACGCATTACGCAACTCTGCCTTGACGATATATCCACAGCTTGATAATATATTCTTGCCGCAGCTTAACATATTTAAGTATGCAGGCAACTGAAGCACAGAAAAGAGGATTGACATGTACCGTGATTTGACCAAAGGGCGCATAGGAAGCACCCTTATTCTTTTTGCCCTTCCGATGATAGCAGGCAATCTCCTGCAGCAGTTTTACAATATAGCCGACACGCTCATCGTCGGGCAGGTGTTAGGGCGCGACGCTCTCGCTGCCGTCGGCTCGGCCTATACGCTTATGACCTTTCTGACCTCGATATTTCTTGGACTGTGCATGGGTTCAGGAGCACTGTTTTCAATATATCAGGGGCGCGGCGACACTGCTTCACTGAAAAGCAGTATTTTTCACGCCTTCTGCCTTATAATGTCTGTAACCGTCGTCATAAATATCGCCGTATATGCATTTATCAGACCGATAATGCTGTTCCTTCGCGTACCGGACGAGGTCTACGCCGGAATGGGGCTCTATCTTCTGGTTGTTTTTGCCGGAATACCGGCTACATCACTTTACAACTTTTTCTCATGCATGCTGCGCGCGCTCGGCAACTCGTCGGCACCACTTATTTTTCTCGCGCTCAGCGCCGTCTTAAACATCGCGCTCGACATACTATTTGTCGCCGTGCTCCCATTTGGAATTGGCGGAGCCGCTCTCGCAACGGTCATCGCGCAGTATGTGTCCGGGATAGGCATAGCTGTGTATGTGCTGATAAAATGCCGCTCCTTCCTTCCGCGAAAATCCGACCGGCATTTTTCGGCGGCGATACTTAAGGAAATACTCAATCTTTCCTCGCTAACCTGCCTGCAGCAGTCAGTGATGAACTTCGGTATCCTCATGGTCCAGGGGCTTGTGAACAGCTTCGGAACCGTTGTCATGGCTGCCTTCGCCGCCGCGGTAAAAATCGACACCTTCGCCTACCTTCCTGTGCAGGATTTCGGAAACGCCTACTCAACCTTCGTCGCACAGAACTTCGGTGCAGGTGAGCAGGAGAGAATACGCCGCGGTACCAAAATCGCTTTCGTTATGAGCGGTATTTTCAGCCTCATAATATCCGCCGCAGTATTCATATTCGCCGCACCTCTCATGCGTATCTTCATAGCTGCCTCGGAGACGCAGGTAATCGCCGCCGGGGTCCACTACCTCAGAATAGAGGGTGCCTTCTACATCGGAATAGGCTTTCTCTTCCTATTGTATGGCTATTTCCGTGCCATCAAAAGAGCCGGAATGTCCGTCGTCCTCACTGTCATATCCCTCGGTGCGCGCGTTCTGTTAGCCTACGCACTGTCCTCCATAAGCAGCATCGGCGTGACCGGAATATGGGCAGCAATCCCTATCGGCTGGTTTCTTGCAGATGTGACCGGGCTTATCTATATGAAGTTTTTATCCTCCAACGCTGGGACAGGGGTCTGACACCGGTGTCCCAATGTGCCGGGACACCGGTGTCAGACCCCTGTCCCGGATTATATGCCTACAGCCTCCTTGGCAAGCCTGTCCGCTTCCTCGTTGCCCTCAACGCCGGAATGACCTTTTACCTTGACAAAATGAAGCTTTATATCGTTCTTTACGGATTGTATATAGTCATGGTAGGCTATCGTTCCCTTCTTGTTGCGCTTCCACGAACCATTAGCCCACATCTCTATTCCCATATAGTCATAGTAGATTACCAGCTCCTTGATTCCAAGCTCAATAGCGCGTCTGATTGCCGCCATGCTTCCCCCGACCTCGCCGGATACATTCCGCATCGAAGCCATCTCAGGATCATCGCCATGCCCCTGGAGCACCTCTCTTACACCATCATGTACCAAAAAGCCGCCGTAGCCGTATACCTTGGCAGCTATATTGTATGAGCCATCGACAAAGGCATAGGGTAATGTATCCAGCGCCATTGCAGCGGAGCTTTTATCCACTGCCTGTTCATTTCCTGCAATGCATCCCCCCTCGTCAACTGTAGTTGAAGGTGTTATGCATGCACCGGAAATAGTGCATGCGCTGCCTCCGGTTCTGCCCATGAACTCTTCCGCCTCCGCACGCGTCTTGAAGCTTTTATACACAGGACCGGAAAATCCATCCACATTTTTCTTACACTCATCCCAGCTTAGATATATCCCCGGAGTTCTTCCGACTCTTACCACATAAAATTTCCCTGCCATTTTACTACTTCTCCTCAAGCATCATCTTGATTATCTCTTTATCCGTCTGGTGCATGCCCACCTTGCCTATGTAGCCGACGCAGCTTATCGTCTCGCCTGCCTCCTCCTTGAGGATTCCGGTGTACGCCTCATAAGCCTTGCCCTTCATCGCAAGATAATGTCCCATCATCGCCGCATCAAGACTGGACGCAATCTTAGCCGCGCATGAAATCTTGGCTCCGTCGCAGATAATTCCCGGAATGTTCGCAAGTGTGTTGTCTATCGTGTCCTTAATCTGCTTTATCGTGCCGCCTGCAAGGTACGTAATCGCAGCTGCGCTCGCACACGAAGCCGATACAGCACCGCAGAAAGCAGAGAGCTTTCCTATGAATTCCTTCTGGAATGTGGTGAGCAGGCTTGAAAATACAAGCGCACGGTATAATTTTTCAGACTGTATATTGTTCTCTCGCGCGTACACGATTACCGGCACGGATGAGGCTATTCCCTGATTGCCGCTTCCCGAATTGATGATAACAGGCATGTCACAGCCGCCCATTCTCGCCTCGGAGGCTGCACAGGCGTAAGCCTTCATTCTTGTGACTACGCTCTCAGCGTATGTCTCACGTATTACTCTTCCAAGTCCCAGACCGTAATTTCCAGACATCCCCTCGTATGCTATGTCCATATTGTACTGAATCTGCCTGTCAAAAAGCTGTCTCACCTTCGATATGTCGACCTCATCGGCGAACTGCCTTATATTCTCAATGCTGAGCTGCGAGCGGTCTGCACATGCGGCACCATTTTCCTGTGAACCGCACCCTCCGGCAGCATTTTCTGCCCCGGATACATTTTCAAGCACCGAACCGTTCCTCCTGATACATGTGATATTGGTGTGTGAATGGCGCACCTCAACCGAAGCACTCTCCGCTCCTGCCTTCATCCCGATGATAAAATGAAGCGGAATCTCGGAGTCAAGGAACTCGACATGACATTTTTTGTCGTTTACGAACTGCTCTGCCTCTCTTCTTCCTGCGTCATCGACAGCCTCTAATACCTCCATGCATTTGGAGGCATCACCGGCTAACGCACCAAGCGCACATGCCGCCTCAATTCCTATCATTCCCTGCGAATTAGGTATGGAGACGCAGCGCACATTCTTAATCATGTTCCCTGAACAGTACGCATCTATATGCTCCGGTGCCGCACCTAAGACCTCCCTGCAGCGCGCGGACGCATAGGCAAGCGCAATCGGCTCCGTACAGCCCATCGCAGGTATCAGCTCCTCCTCAAGTATTTTTATGAAATTATCCTGTATATTCTTGTCCATTAAATTCGATCCTTCTGTCCTTTATGATATTTTAAATAATATTTTGCACCAATAATATATTTATTTTGATAATGTCGTATACTTATTTCAAGCCCTAAAACTCATTTCCAATGCCCACAATAAACACATCGAATATATAAATCTACGCCTTTACCGCCCAACGCATCTTCGTTGAACGCGCCCTGCTGTTGCGCGCGCACTCCTCGGCGGATGGTCTTATCACATCCTTGGCAGCCTCACTGTAGATTCCGTCCTTCTCCATCTGCTTAAAATACTTTTTCACCATCCTGTCCTCACCGGAATGGAAGGTGAGAATAGCCACCCTGCCTCCCGGTGCAAGTATGCCGGGAAGCTTGCTAAGAAACGCATCTAACACTTCAAATTCACTGTTCACGTCAATCCTCAATGCCTGAAATGTTCTCTGGCATGATTTTTTTACCATCTCCCTGCGCTCTGCCTCGGGCAGGAACTCAAGAGCCTTCTCTATAACCTGTCTGAGTGCCGTTGTGGTGTCAATCGCATGCTTCCTCTTCCGCTCCCTCATTATCTGCGCCGCTATCTGTTCAGCGTAAGGCTCGTCCGAATTTTCAACAAGCATTCCGACAATCTCGTCCTCATCAAGCTCAGCAAGACGCTCCGCAGCGGGCACCCCGGCCTCCGGATTGAGCCTCAAATCAAGCGGTCCATCCACCTTGTATGAAAATCCGCGCTCCGGGTTATCAATCTGCATTGAGGACACTCCAAGGTCTGCAAGCACGAAGTCAAACAGTCCGCTCTCCGGCACAAGCTTGTCTATATCGGCGAAATTCATCTGCTTAACCGTGAGGATATCCTCCCCATAGCCCGCATCGCGCAGTCTCCCGGTAGTCTTTTTAATCTCTATAGGGTCGATGTCAAGTGCATACATATGCCCTTCTCCCTCAAGCTTTTCAAGCATTTTTCTTGTGTGCCCACCATAACCGAAGGTCGCATCAAGCCCCTTCTGCCCCGGCTTTATCTGCAAAAAATCAAGAATCTCATTCACACATATAGAAATATGCATGCCGGCAGGTGTGATTCCCTTGCTTATAACATGCTCTATCGTATCGGCATATTTCTCCGGGTTAAGCTCCTTGTATTTCTCCTCAAACTTCTTAGGATGTGTTCCCGAATATCTCTTTCTGCGCACATGCGGCTTATTTTCTTCCATGTCCGTTCTACCTTTCTGTGTATCTTTGCTTTCCTTATTCATTCTATTCCCAGTATGCTTTTACATTTCTGTAATCTTTTGTATAGCTCTATGCTTTCATCTGCTGACTGTTTTAATTTTCGTTCTAAAACACAATTCTTTTTATTTTAACATGCCACACTACTTATCGCAATAAGCAAAAAACATCATTCATTGGTAACTTTTTAAATCCATATTTTTTCCTGATAATCCGCTGTATCCATCCAATGAGCAGCCAGTCAATGGGTATATAACTCACTCTTTGCCCTGCCGTGCCCATTTCGCAAATCATATTTTCAATTTTTGTGAATATCGTGGGTAATATACAGTTTTTTTCTAACTATACCCAAAAATTGATGTTCTCTGTCTAATTCTCCCCTGATAATTGATGTTTTCAGCGTTTTTGTGGTTTTGCCGGAACACAATTCACGTTTCAAAGTCAATGCAAATAATTTTTCAACAAAGCAACGCGCACTTGAGGCACTAATAAAATATGCAGCTCAATCATTTGGAAAAACCCAAGAATTTTAATGTATATGTATGCGACCTGAATTTTTTGAGTATGCGGACGGTTCCAACATCCCATTGGAACCGTCCACACGGGTATACACATCACTTCGTTGTAATATAAGTGTTGTAGCGGTACTGTCTAAGCTTATACTCCATTGCTATCGCATTGGAGAGATTCCTGTATGCACCTACCTGTACCTTGTACAGCCCATCGTCATATACGATGAATGCAGGGAAGCCGTCCACAAGAAGTGAATTGAGCATACGGTCTGCATTATCCTTGTTGCGGTATGCTCCGACCTGAACGCGGTAGAGCACATCCTTGCACTGACAGTTACAGGAGCGTGTTCCCGGTTCGTTGAAAATCTCGGCACTCTCATCATAGAACCTTTCCCCTCCGCGCACACCATAATCCTGCGTGCTGTCCGAAGGCATCCTGCCCTGCTGATTATCTCCCATCATGCTTCCGCCATCATACATCCCGTCATCCCAGCGCATGTCATTGCCTCTGTCCATACGCATACCATCATTACCTCTATTATTCTGCATATTATCATCAGCTCTGTCCTTGCGCATGCCACTATCATTATTCGTCTCATTTCTCCACACATTATTGTCCATGCCATCAGGATAAGGCAGCCCTGTGCTGTCCCTCATATTACCCGCATTTCCAACATCTCCTGTGTTCCCCTCATTTCCTATTTTTCCCATATTCCCCATGTTACCCATATTTCCAGTGTTCCCCATATTTCCATCATCCTGCCACATATCCGCTGTCGTAGCTGCCGGTGATGTATATACAGGATAGCCGAGCGTCTGCAGGATTCCGTTAGCTATCCCCTGCGCCAGCTCATCAAAATTCCTGTCAAATGTCTCATTATCCTTATCGCTGTTGATAAACCCTGCCTCCACAAGCACGGCAGGCATCCGAGTTCTTCTTAAAACGACAAGGTCTTTTCTCTCGTCAATTCCAAGATTCTTAAGCCCTGCTTTCTCCATTCCCTCAAGTATATTGTTGGCAAGCTCCTTTTTTATGCCGCTGTCGCTGTAGACAAGCACCTCCGCACCTGAATACTGATCAGGGTACTCACTGGAATTTCTGTGTATGGACACAAAATAATCCGCTCCGACATTGTTTCCATCCTGTGCCTTTTTAAAAGGTGTCTCATAGAAGTCCCCATCTCTTGTGTATACAACATCAACTCCTCTCGCCTCAAGAAGTGCCCCGACTGCCTTTCCCAGCCTCAGCACATCATCCTTTTCCTGACGTCCATTATATACAGCTCCCGGATCACTTCCGCCGTGCCCCGGGTCAATGACAACAAGCATACCTCTACCATCCTGTTTTCGATAATATGGTATATTCTATGAAAAAAAAATAAGGATGTGAAAATATTTTTCAACACCCCTATTTTATCCTATGACTATATCGTCTATGTTTGTCATTTTATGTAATGTACTTTTACAGAATAACCTATACATTATAGATATATTTATTTGCATGTCTATTATATGCCCAATTACCCTCTCACATACTTCACAAAGGTATACTCAAGGTCAAAATATGTCTGTTCCTCGCTCTCCTCGGCAACCTTCCACTCCGGCAGCTTGTCAAGATTCGGAAAATGCCTGTCCGCCTGATATTCATAATCAATCTTGGTTATATGTGCCGTATCGCAGTAAGGGAGCAGCTGCTCATATACAGCTTCGCCGCCAATCACATACACATCCTCTGACTTATATTTCTCCAATTCCTTCAACAGCTCATCGACACTGTATACCACCGTTGCGTCCTTTACCTTAAGGCTTCTGTCATTGGTGAGCACTATATTGGTACGGTTCTTGAGCGGAATGCCGTTAGGAAAGCTCTCAAGCGTCTTTCTTCCCATCACAACAACCTTGCCTGTGGTGACCTTCTGAAACCACTTCTGGTCATTAGGTATCCTCACAAGGAGGTCATTTCTGTAGCCTATCGCCCAGTTTGAATCAACTGCCGCAATTATGTTCATATCTGTTCTCCTTCCATTCATGTATACCTGTCAACCGCTTACCGCACATTCTACGATATCTGGCTATATATCTCAGAAGGTACATACGCCTTCACCATAATACCGGCTTGCGTGTACTCCTCTGAGAGAAGCTGTCCGAACTTGCGGATTAACTGTATCTTACCTGCCTGATCATAAGAGTATGTCTTTTCAACATACACCTTCTGCGCCCTTAGAAGCTCCTCTATTGCGCTCTTTAGCTCCTCAAGCCCTTCTCCTGTCTTAGCCGAACCGTATATTACCTTCTCCGCCTTAAAATCCTTCGGGAGTTCGTCACTCTCACACCTATCACGCTTGTTAAACAAGGTTATGACCGGCTTATCACCTGCTCCGAGGTCGGCAAGCGTCGAGTATACAACATGCATCTGTGTGTCCATCTGAGGACTAGAGCTGTCAACGACATGCACTATGATGTCGGCATATTTTGCCTCCTCAAGTGTGCTTTTGAACGCCTCGATAAGATGGTGCGGAAGCTTTCTTATGAAGCCTACCGTATCGGTCATAAGAACATTCTGTCCGCTCTCAAGCTCGATTCCCCTTGTAGTCGGGTCAAGTGTTGCGAAAAGCTTATCCTCGGCAAGCACACCTGCCTGTGTCAATTTGTTGAGAAGCGTCGATTTTCCGGCATTAGTGTAGCCTACTATGGCCACCACCGGGACTGAACTTCTCATTCTCTGTGTTCTTGCAAGGCTTCTATGCCCCTCTATATCCTCAAGCTCCCGTCCGAGCTGTACAATTCTGTCCTTTATAAGTCTTCTGTCAAGCTCAAGCTTCTTCTCACCGGGACCTCTTGTTCCTATTGAGCCTGCCATATTTCCGCCTACCCGCGAAAGGGAGCTTCTAAGGCCTACAAGTCTGGCAAGACTGTACTTAAGCTGTGCCGCTTCAACCTGAATCTTTCCCTCACTCGTCACAGCCCTCTTCGCAAAAATATCAAGAATGACCATGGTTCTGTCCATGACCTTCATTCTCAGCTCACTCTCAAGATTTCTTAGCTGTGCAGGCGAAAGCTCATCATCACACACAACGCCTGTTGCACCTATCTCTTCCGCAAGCTCGCGAACTTCCTCAATCTTACCTGTGCCGATATATGTTCCCGGATGAACCGAATCCCTGTTCTGAATCACCTTTTCAAGCGTAACTGCTCCGGCAGTCTTTACCAACTCCTCAAGCTCATCAAGTGATTCCTCTGTATCGTCATTCTCAGAGGTACACACCCCTATGAGAATAACCTTCTCAATGTCTTTTGCTGTATCTATAAGTTCCGCCATTGCAGCCTCCATTCACTAACACTATTTAAATGTAACAACCAATTATCTGGTACTCAGAAATTCATACTCATGCCTTGCAGCCTCATCATCAGGGTAAAGCTCCAGATATTCACCGAATTTCTCATAAGCAGTCTTAAACTGATACATATATTCGTAACAGCATGCCTGATTGAACATGAGCTCCTTCTTCGCATCTGTATCTCCAAGAGCAAGTCCCGCCGCGAAATAACCAAGAGCAGAATTATAGTCTCCCTTGTTCATGCAATACACGCCATACTGATTATATGCACCGGCATCCGACGGATAGCTCTTAAGGTATGCCTCGTACATACTCACCGCTTCTTCACCCTTGCCAAGCTTCTCATAAGTCATCGCAAGATAGAATTCCGCCTCCTGCATTCCATCATCTATAGCCTTTGAAAGGAACTTCATGGCATTCTCATAATCGCCTATGATATAATATGTCTTGCCCTTAACGAAATTATCCGCTCCGTCAACCTCAAGTGCCCTCCTCAGATATGAGATGGCACGATTCTCAAAGCCCGCCTTGTGCAGGCTGTAATAAATGTTATAATACATCTCATAATCATCAGAGTATTCCTTCAATGCCTCCTCATAATCTAAGACTGCTTCATTCTCCATTCCCTGCCCGGCATATATGCCTCCGCGGAGAAAATACTGCTGCCCGGCATTATAATTCTTCCTGATCAATACCGTATAACTGTCAATCGCTCCCGCACTGTCACCATAGTATGTCTGGAGTGAGGCGTAATACTGAAGCGAATCAAGGTCTATCTCATCATAAACGCTGATATTTTCCACAACATTGCCAAAATACTCCATAGATGTGGCATAATCTCTCAGGAAATATGAGCAGACACCTATTCCCCACTGTGCCTCCTTTGACGACTTGTCATCAGTATATGCAGCCATAAAAGCCTTCTTTGCCTCGTCATAATTTCCAAGCTCCACATAAGCTTTTCCGAGATTAACATTATATTCGGCTTTTCCGTCCTTATCCTTGTCAACGGCTTCCTCAAATGCCTTTACAGCCTTATCATACTGCTCTGCATTATAATATTCTATACCTGTATTGTTGAGCTTCTTAGCATTCCTGCCGCACGCACACAACGCAATGCTGCATACTATCACAGCTCCTGCCAATGTTATTTTTTTCATCAATAAAATCCCTCTTCATATTCTGAACCTGACGCATACTTCCATACGGTACCTGCATCGTATAATTCCGCATGTAAATCGCTTATTAACAGGCAATAAGTATAGTATAATGCCAACTTCCCTTTTACGTCAATAATTTATAGCTTATATGTTACAATATTTTATTCAGCTTCTACAAAGACTAACGCTTTTTGTTTAGGAATTATTCTCTGTAATGTTTCTCGTT